>Ga0111198_1017_pt1 | contig 24173 bp, 22 predicted proteins | sample DeeMarSWOR324_28_FD_80370 | JGI IMG/M metagenome (GOLD analysis project Ga0111198, IMG submission 80370) | candidate division WOR_3 bacterium SM23_60
CACCAAAGCGTGTTTATATCCACTTTTCTCAGCACACCGGCAAGCCAGCAAAGCCACTCGTTGAAAAGGGCGCCGAGGTCACGATTGGCACAAAGATCGGTGAGAGCGACGGGTTCATATCGAGCACTATTCACTCAAGTGTTGCCGGCAAGGTAGTTTCGATAGAGAACTATCCTCATCCGGTTGTTGGTTCATCGGTCTCGTGTGTTATTGAGTCAACTGATAGTGACGAGTGGGAGGCAGTCGCTGAGCGCGACCCAACGCATATGTCTGCCGAGGAACTGGTTACCATAATCAAGGAGGCAGGGATTGTCGGGCTCGGTGGTGCCGCCTTTCCAACCCACGTAAAACTCTCTCCGCCGGCTGAAAAATCAATAGATACGCTCATCATCAATGGTTGCGAGTGCGAACCAATGCTTACTGCTGACCACCGGCTCATGCTTGAACATGCCCAAGAAATCATTGATGGTGCTGCATTGTTCCAACGAATCGTAAAAGCACAGGACCTCATCTTCAGTATTGAAGATAACAAAAAAGATGCCGCCGCTGTGCTTTCGAAAGCCGGTGCGCAGGTACGCACCCTCAAGACCAAGTATCCACAAGGTGCAGAGAAGCAGTTGATCAAGGCAATTCTGAATCGCGAAGTTCCACGCGGTGGGCTGCCAATGGACGTTGGGTGCGTTGTTCAGAACGTCGGCACTGCCTATGCCGCGTACCAGGCAATCAGATTCAACAAACCTTTGATTGAACGAGTGGTGACGGTCACGGGTGATGGGGTGAAAGAACCAAAGAACTGTATGGTGCGGGTTGGTACACCTGCTATTGATGTGATAAATTTCTGTGGTGGCTACGTCGGCACGCCCACGAAGATTTTGTTTGGTGGCCCGATGATGGGCATTGCGCAATACTCAGAAAATGTACCAACAATAAAAGGCACATCCGGCATTATCGTCTGGCAACATGCAATCGTTCATGATGAAGGTCCGTGTGTGCGCTGTTCAAACTGCATTGACGTATGTCCAATGGGACTTATGCCAACCGAGCTGTTTAAGTTAGTGAAGAACAAGAAGTTTGACGTAGCAAAAGAGTATGGTGTTCTCGATTGTATTGAGTGTGGCTGCTGCGCATACAATTGCCCGGCAAAGATACCGCTCGTACACTATCTCAAGTACGGTAAGAGCGAGGTGTGGAGGTTGTCTCGGAAATGAAGGACCTGTTTTTTGTCTCAGCCTCACCGCACATTCGCGATACGTCCAGTACGACTCTGGCAATGCGGCTCGTCATTATTGCACTCCTGCCTGCTCTTGCATTCAGCATCTACATTTTTGGTTTGCGGGCGCTCATCATTACTGTTATCTGTGTTGGTGCGAGCGTCATCTGTGAAGCAGTTATGCAGAAAATGCTCGGCAAAAGAATAACGATCAGCGATAGTAGTGCTGTGCTGACCGGTCTTTTGCTTGCGTTCAATATGCCACCCGGTGTGCCATTATGGTTGCCGGTCGTCGGTAGCGCATTTGCTATTATCTTTGCGAAACAACTGTTCGGTGGACTCGGTTACAACTTCGTTAATCCGGCACTCGCCGGCAGAGCATTCTTGACTGCCTCATGGCCACTCTACATGACCAAGGCATGGTTACCACCGGCTGGCGGCACACTCTCCGGTATCGATACGATCACCGCGGCAACGCCGCTCAATCTGCTCAAGAACCCGGCAAACTATGGTGATGCAGCGACGATCATTCAGCAGCTCAATGACTTTGCGACAATAAAAAATATTTTTCTCGGCAAGATCGGTGGCTGTATCGGTGAGACCTCGGCACTGTTTCTGCTCATCGGTGGTTTGTTCTTACTTATTCTTCGTATTATCGATTACCGTATCGTCTTTGGTTACCTGGGGAGCGTTGTCGTTCTCGCTTTTGTGTTGCCGACCGAGGCAAACGTGCTTTTTCACCTCTGTGCTGGCGGTCTGTTCCTCGGCGCGTTTTTCATGGCGACTGACTGGGTTACATCACCGGTGACGAGAAAAGGACGCTGGATTTTTGGCATCGGATGTGGTATACTGACGATGGTCATCCGCGTGTGGGGTGGGTTTCCTGAGGGGGTTTCGTATTCGATTCTCTTAATGAATGTTTTTACGCCGGCAATTGACCGGTTGACCCGAGAAAGGATATTTGGTGAGCGGGGTCGTACAAAGGAGGCAAAGAAATGACGAGCACAAAACAAATGGTTATCACGCTCTTTGTCGTTGCCCTTGTGTGTTCAATCGTGCTTTCTTTTGTGTATTCCTTTACTGCACCGCGGATTGAAGATACACAAAAAGAGCTTATCCTCGCTAGCCTCCGGGAGGTCATCACGGCTGCAGAGTTTGTTGAGGTAATTCCTGAGACGCTGTGGCGTGCGCACGACAGCGCTGGTAATCATGTTGGTTTGGTATTCAGAGTTTTTCCGCAAGGGTATGCGGCACCCATTCCGATTACGGTCGGTCTTGATAATGATGGCAAGATAACCGGCGTACGGATCGCAACCGCGGGTGAAGGCATGAAGGAAACGCCTGGTCTCGGTGCTAAAATCCTGGAATCTGATTTCAAAGATCAGTTTCACGGAAAAGAGGCTTCGCAGGTGCTCCTCAAGCAGGATGGTGGTGAGATCGATGGCATTACTGCTGCAACAATCTCTTCGCGCGCCGTTTGCAGTGGTATTAAACGGGGTATTGAGAAGTATATGGATGAGCTGGACGTGTTACTCGATATGGAAATGTTTTTTCCCAGTGCTGATCGATTTGTCGCAATCATCGAAGATACAGTGTGGTATGCACTGCAAGAGAATGATACACTCGGTATTGTGTTTGTCGGAAAAACCATGGGCTATCTTGCTGATATCGTTTTTATGGTGGGGCTCGCCCAGACGACGGCGATTACTGGTGTCAATATTCTATCGTCACAGGAAACAGAGGGTTTTGGTGAGCAGATACGGAGTCAGGAATTTCTTGATTCGTTCAAGGATGGCATACCTGAAGCAATCAGCGGTGCGACGGTGTCGTCGGATGCATTAATAAAAGCAGTGCGCACGCACGTTGAGAAGTACAAGGAGTATGTCGAATGAGCAAGTGGCAGATATTCACCAGAGGGCTCGTACGAGAAAATGCCGTCCTCGTTCTCATGATCGGTTTGTGCCCTGCGCTCGCGGTTTCTGGTACGGTGCGTGATGGTTTTGGTATGGGTATTGCCGCAACATTCGTATTACTTTGTTCGAATATCATTATTTCACTATTCAGAAGGAACATTCCGAATGAAGTGCGGATCCCGATTTTCATTCTCGTTATTTCTACGTTTGTGACCATGATCGATTATATGATGCAGGCATTTCAACCAGATCTGTACCGTGCCCTTGGCGTTTTCGTTCCACTGATCGTGGTCAACTGCATGATTCTCGGACGCGCTGAGGCGTTTGCATCAAAAAACTCAATCATAATGTCGGCGCTCGACGGCCTCGGTGTCGGACTCGGTTTTACGTTGACGCTAACAATCATGGGTGCGATACGTGAGATGCTCGGCAATGGCACCTTCCTGGGCATGGTCGTCTTTGGTGAGGGTTTTAAGAAAGCACCGGTCATATTCATGATCATGTCACCCGGTGCGTTTCTCGTAATCGGGGTGCTCAAGGCGTTGATCAATAAGTACGTGAAAAAGGAGACGCCATGAAGAACGCTGGTTTGATATTCTTGAGTGCATTCTTGGTGAACAATATTGTACTAATGCGGTTTCTCGGGCTCTGTCCGTTCTTTGGCGTCTCGACCGCGGTGGAAACCGCGACCGGCATGGGTATGGCGGTCATTTTTGTCATGACCCTCGCCTCATGGATTACCTGGGCAGTTTACCATTTTGTGCTTTCGCCGTTTAGTCTCGTTTTCTTGAGAACCGCGATTTTCATTCTCACGATTGCATCGCTTGTCCAGCTTGTCGAAATGTTCTTGAAACGATACTACCGGGCGCTGTACAGCGCAATGGGTATCTACCTTCCACTCATTACGACGAACTGCGCGATTCTTGGTATTACCTTTCTTAACATTGACAATGACTTCAATTTTCTGAACGGTACGGTGTTTGCCATTGGCACCGGGCTTGGATTTGCCCTGATTATCATTACATTTGCAGCGATCAGGGAGCGACTCGACCAGGCACCGATCAACCCATCATTCCAGGGTTATCCGATTTCCTTCATCGCGGCGAGCCTCATGGCCCTCGCCTTCCTGGGATTTTCTGGCTTGTTCGGCCTCACATAACACAAGTAAAAAGTATAATTTAAAAAGTAAAAGTGTTACTCACACCTCTGCTATTTCACGTTACTGTTCGAGCTTGTCGAGAACTCATCCTGTAGTGGTCGAGCTTGCTCGACTGATGAAGCGACAGACTGGACGTAAAGGGTTAGAACATCTTCTTCAGAATCATGTCATGGCGAGGCTGATACGATCAGCCGAAGCAATCTCTTTGGACATTGTCTATCCGCCCAGGAAAAGGAGGAGAAAGCAGTTGTGATTAACACACTCCGTATCAATCCTGCCAGGTAATATCAATACGGCACAAATTTCTGATAATTACCAGAGTATTGGATTGACAAATATGGGCAGTTTGGTTATAATGTAGTATGGAGAGGAAAAAAATGCTCGAAACACACTATCGGGCATCACGGTTCTGCCGCGTGCTCGGTAATCCAACTGCGTATCAACTGTTGCATATGCTGAAGAAAAAGGGACAGACGCCAAGCGAACTATCCAGTGCGATAGGTCTATCATTGACTACTGTATGCGACACACTACGTCATCTGCGTGAAATCAATCTGGTCAGATACAAAACGCAGAGCAACTACAAAGTATACTCTCTAAAGGACAAATCACTACCGTACGTGTTGTCGACCGTTGAAAAGTACGTCAAACGAATGAGGATAATCAAATGGTGATGCGGTACTTCGACAATTGTCGTAGTGGCGGAGTGGGGGAGTAGCAGAAGTATGGATGTTTTTAAGGCGATTGAGTGGCGCAGGAGCGTGCGTGCGTTCGCACCGAGAAAAATCGAACGTGAGAAAATTTTGAGTGTCTTAGAGGCAGCGCGTTTCGCGCCATCATCGAGCAACCGTCAAGCGTGGCACTTTGTGGTCATTGATGACAAAAGGACTATCGAGCAAATACCGAAACAGGTTGCTATGGGCAGGACCATGGTCGTTCCGTGGATCAAAGATGCGCCGCTCGTCATCGCAGGATGCTACACAAAGGCGATAACGCACGTGATCGGCCAACTGTTTGGTCATGAAAACCATCTGATCGATATATCGATCGCAATGACCCACATTGTTCTCGCCGCGACCGCTCTCGGTATTGGTACGTGCTTTGTCGGTTGGTTCAATGAGCGAAAACTGAAGAAGCTTCTAAAACTACCCCTTCACTACAATATTGCGGCGCTCGTTGCGATGGGTTACCCTGCTTCCCGGTCAACAGAAGAGGCAATTGGTGGGGTTGCGGCGCGATCACGCAGGCCACTCGATGATATTGTTAGCTATAACACCTACAGAAACAAGTTCTAAGCTTTTTGTGCAGAAAAAAACGAGGCAGTTGTGAAAGGCTGCCTCGTTTGCAATTCAGTATGCCAATCGCGTTTCTTAGTACAACTCCAGATACTTGTCTTGTTCCCACTTAGAAACCTGAACCGAGTACTCATCCCATTCCTTCATCTTGATTTCGTAGTAGCGCTGAAAGAGCTCATCGCCGAGCGCGTTCTGCGCAACACTGCTTTTGTGATAGTATTCCAGAGCCTCCCAGAGAGAACGTGGCAAGAGGCCAATTCCCTTATCAGCGAGAATGTCCGATTTGATTTTGTAGACATTCTCCTCAACCGGTTTGGGTGGCTTGAGTTTGTTTTCGATACCATCGAGCCCAGCCTTGAGCACTGAGGCAAAAACGAGATACGGATTGGCTGACGGGTCACATGACCGGAGTTCGACGCGTGTACTGTCGTATTTATTTCTACTAATTCGGGGCACCCGTACTAATGCCGAGCGGTTCATTCTTCCCCAACAAATGTAAACGGGTGCCTCGAAACCTGATACAAGTCTTTTGTACGAATTAACCAGTGGTGATGTTATAGCGCATATTTCCTTCATATGCTTCAGCACACCAGCAAGATATGAATAGGCCATTTGAGAAAGACCGTACGTATCTTGTGGATTACTGAACTGATTCTTTGTGCCTTTGAAAATACTCTGGTGGATATGCATGCCGTTGCCGGCGGCACCAAAGATAGGTTTCGGCATGAACGTCGCGTAGAGGTCGTTTTCTTCTGCCACTTTCTTAATGACCATACGTGCGGTCAGTACATTATCAGCAAGTTTGAGTGCATCAGTGTAGAGTAAGTCGATTTCATGTTGCCCCCGGCCGACCTCGTGATGTCCTGCCTCGATTTCAATACCGAACTGTTGCAACCGTTCGCACATCTTTTTTCTGATACGTAGTGCGAGGTCTCCGCCGAGGTCAAAGTAGCCAACTCGATCGTGCGGGAGCGTTTTGATCTTGCCCGCGTCGCGCCTAAACAGATAGAACTCCAGCTCTGCACCAACGTAGTATGTCATACCCTTTTTCTTGAGCGCATTCAAATTTTTTCGCAGGACTGAGCGCGGGTCAACTGCCGCAGATTTGTGGTCAGGTGCATAGACATCACAGATGAACCGTGCGGTTCGCTCTTCACCCCATGGAATGACTGCGAATGTTGCCGGATCTGGTTTGAGATACATGTCGCTTTCGAATATCCTGCCGAAACCCTCGACCGAAGAACCATCAAACCAGACACCATCGGTCAATGCTTTTTTAAGATGCTGCACCATGATTGTTTCGTTCTTCACCGAACCAAGTATGTCAGAAAACCAGAGGTCGACAAACTGCACGTTCTCTTTCTCGATCGCCCTGAAAATGCTATCAGTGGTCATTGGTTATTTTCTCCTGCTGCGCCGAGCCTTTGCTTTCTTTTTTATTTTCTTTCTTGCTTTTTTTGTTGATTTCTTTTTCTTTGTACCAATAAACTCACCAATTGATTTTGCCTGGAGGAATAAGAGCACGTAGTCAGGCCCGCCTGCTTTTGAGTCTGTGCCTGACATATTGAATCCGCCAAATGGGTGTACGCCAACAAGTGCGGCAGTGCACTTACGATTAAAATAGAGGTTGCCGACGTGCGCTTCTCGCTTTGCACGTTCGATTTTCTTTCTATTCTTTGTATAGACGGCACCAGTGAGTCCGTATTCAGTGCTGTTCGCTAGTTCGAGTGCGTGGTCATAGTTCCGTGCACGGGTGACTGCCAGTACCGGGCCGAAAATTTCTTCCTGGAAAATGCGATGGTGCGGTTCGATATCGATGATCACAGTCGGTTTGATAAAATATCCTTGTTTTGGTCCTGTTTCGCCACCACAGATGAGGTTCCCTTCAGATTTGCCGATTTTAATATACTCAAGGATAGAGTTGTAGGCGGTCTCGTTGATTACGGGTCCGAGCCAATTTTCCTGGTATTTCACCGGTCCCATCTTGATCGCTTCAACCGTTGGAATGAACTTCTTCATGAACGCGTCATAGACAGCGTCATCGAGAATGAGGCGTGAACATGCTGAACACTTCTGTCCCTGCAGGCCGAAGGCTGATGCGCGGACACCGGCTACAGCACTGTCAATATCTGCTTCTGAATCGACAATAATGAAATCTTTACCGCCCATTTCAGCAATGACACGTTTGATCCATTTCTGCCCTGGTTTTGTTTTACCTGCTTGTTCAACAATGTAGAGGCCAACTGCCTTAGAACCAGTAAAGCAGATGAAACGTGTTTTCGGGTGTTGGACTAAGTAGTCTGCAGCGGGTCTGCCGTGTCCGGTCATGAAATTCACAACGCCGACTGGCACCTTTGCCTCTTCAATGATTTCCATGAACTTCGCGGCGATGGTCGGAGAATCCTCAGACGGTTTCATGATGACCGTGTTGCCCGTCACAAATGCGGCACTCGTCATACCGCACAAGATTGCGAGTGGGAAATTCCACGGCGCAAGGACAAGTCCGACACCGAGTGGAATGTATATTTGTTCATCACGTTCACCTGGGTACTGCAGCAACATCGGCCCTTTGTCATACCGCAGTGCCTCACGTGCATAGTAGTCGCAGAAATCAATTGCCTCGGCAACATCTGCGTCTGCTTCAACCCAGTTCTTACCAGATTCATAGACCATCCACGCGGCGAGTTCGAGCCTTCGGGCGCGCATGATTCTAGCAACTTTCAACAGGTAGTTCGCGCGCGTTTTCGCTGGTGTGAAGCGCCACGATTCGAATGTCTCGAGGGCTGTATTCATTACCTTGTCAGCCGTCGCGATATCTGCTTCTTGGAATGTGCCAACAATTTGGTCTTTTTGTGAAGGATTGTACGAGTGAAACTTATCCGTAAGCCGGACGCGTTCACCACCAATGATCATGCTATACTCTTGACCAAGTTCAGATTCGACCTTAGCAAGGGCGCTTTCCATCTTCTTTTTGTTTGCGGGTTTTGTGAAATCAGTTAACTTTTCATTTACAAATCGTTTCATTCAGCCTCCTTCAGAGTCAATTATAGCCATCTGTATGGTCAAGTCAAGAAAATGCGCAGTGCACGTTCATATTGACTTAGGTCAGTGCGTGTGTATAGTTGTATATGACAAGAAAGTCACTGTTTTTCATGGGGTTTTTGCTTATTGCGTGCGCTGGTGTACAGGAACGCCTGGCCCTGAAGGAATGCACCTTTGCCTTTGTCTCAGTCCGGGCGTATGATTTCCAGTTCGACAGAATGAAGCTCGATTTTACAATACGGGCAAGCAATCCCAATCAGATTGATGCGCTGCTTGACAGGCTTACGTACACACTGTACGTAAATGAAATCGACGTTTTTTCGGGCACAACCGGCACACAGGTGAAAATCCCTGCGCGCGCGGCAACCAATTTTTCGACGACGGTCAGGCTTACATATGCTAAGGTAGGCACTGCATTAATCGAGGCGATGAAGCTGGAAAAAGCCCAGTATGAGCTCAGAGCGCAGGCCCACATAGCAACTGGATTGGGTGACCTCACGTACCCAGTCTTGATTACCTTCCCAGAAGAGTAATCTTGAGCATATCCCGAGCCCCGGGAAATTGTTGAAGGACAAGGGTTTGGAAGCTCGAGAATTCGATCTCCAAGCATCCACGCCATTACTCCACAGACGAAGCGCAAAATATCAGGCCTGACCTTCACAATTAACCGCTTTCCTAAATGGCAATTGACGGCACAGCGCGGCAATTAGAGGCACACGAGAGCAACGAGTGATAGCGCGGGGCATGAAAGAGTGAATGGCAAAATTGGCACGAAAGGCCTTAATGCCGCTTTGCCATGATGGGCCACATGAGCCTTCACGTGCCCAGCAATGCCCTCACATGCCTCGCGCGGCTTGCCATGAATTGCCGTGTTATAATGCACAAATATTGTGCAATCTCGACAGATTCTGTGCATGACTGCATCACATTCTAATGAAATTTCGACGAATAAACCTGGCACACACCTTGCATAACAATCAGATGGAGGTCACCTATGAAGCACATCAACATACTTTTCTTCATTCTTGTTCTATCGAGCCTCGTGATGCTTACAGGCTGTTGCTATGAAGGTGCAGATAATGAGCCACCAGCTGTGCCACGGGGAGTTCGATCAATCACCGGCGACACCGAGGTCATGCTCATTTGGTATGAGAATACGGAACCAGACCTTGCTGGATACCGCATCTACCGCAGCCGTACGCCAGAAGGTTACTACTATGAAATAGGGGAGACAAATCTCGACTACTTCCTCGATTTCGGACTCGAGAACGGGCAGACATATTTCTATGCCATAACTGCTTTTGATTGGGATGGTAATGAGAGTGAACTATCATATGAACTCGTCTTTGACACACCGCGTCCTGAAGGATACAATGAGAAGCTGTTTGACTGTTACTACTATCCTGATTACGCCGGCTGGAACTTCAGCGGATACGCAGTGGTCGCCTATGATCATCCATCGTGCGACTTTTACTATGGGTATGATGAAGCGAATGAAGCATCATACTTTTTCATTGGTCGCACTGGAGGTCTCATACAAGATTTTGGATACACTGAATCTCTGGATGAGATCACGTATGCACCCGACGGTGGTTGGTCTCCGACCGGGATTGTTGAGGCAATACTCGGACACACGTACATTATCTGGACGTGGGATAATCACTTTGCCAAGATTCGCGTTGTCGGGATCAGCCCAGACTACGCCGTCTTTGACTGGGCGTATCAGGTTGATCCTGGAAATCCCGAGTTAGTACCGGGTCAATAAAGGAGGTTGTTATGAAGCGCCTTTTTCTGTTGTTCATATTAGCCGCCATACCGCTCTTTGCACATAGTGCACAGTTCATTTACTATGATTATGGATACGGCTATGATGGATACTGGTACGATGAGTACTGGCAGGATGACTACTGGTGTGACGGCTACTGGGCGTACTATCCCCATGGATACTATTGCGTCCACTTTGTCTGGTGGTATCCGTGGTGGTGGGATTGGTTCTGGCTGCGCTGTCACTGGTGTCATCACTTCTCATGGGATTTCTTCTACTCTGGTTTCTACATTGTGTGGTACGACGGTGGTCATTGGTGGTATCGACCTCGGTATGGACGGTACGCACGATATAGACTACCCTACGCGTATGGTGAGATACGGCGCCGGATGAAGGAACGAGGTTACTATTTACCAGATAAGCCACCGCGCGAAATCAACATACCGTACCGGGAACACGAGGTCCAGAGACTCATGAAGCAGAAGGACCCAGAGATGTTTGCGCGCCTTGAACGTGAGCAGGGCAGTGGCAATCTTGAGCGTATGCGACAGCAGTACGTTACGAAGACACAAAACGAGATTACCCGCAAGAACCAGGAACATGGGATAAAGCAAACGCAGCCAATCTACACGCAACCAACGACACAGTCACGTGCTGAACGCTCACGTCCCGAGTATCAGGTTCGCACCAATGATCCGCGACCTGTGACCCAAACACCGACACAGACGCGTATTGTGAGAAAGAGCAAAGGTACGACACAGGATAGTAAGCAGTCGTCACGGAACCGCGAGAGTAGCACCGAAGACCGAGAGGTAACGCCTAAGGAGAAGGCAAAATCATCGGTACAAAGATCTGCCACACCAAACGAAAGCAGTAAGGGCCAGCCAGCCGAACGGTACAAGAAGGCACCAGAACGCCCGAACACACCACAGAAGAGAACAGAATCAGAAACGAGCGACAGTCGCTACAAATTCAAGAGGTAGTCATGATTGCAATTATTCTATGTACGGTGCTCGTCTCAACACTGCCGAATGTTGATGTCTGGGTTGACAAAGAGGACGCCGTATACTATCCGACGGAAGAACTGAATATTTTCTTCACCGTGGACCAGGCATGTTACGTCGCGATCTACAATATCGAAGTGGGGGGAGGAGTCAGTTTGCTCTTCCCCCCTGAGGGAGATGATGGCTGGGTACAAGCCGGTACGGTCTATGAACTGCCCCCCTCAGATGCCGACTATGAGTATGTGATCTACGGTGAACCTGGTATCGAGACGATCATTGCCGTCGCGTCGCAGGAGCGATTACCTGGATTGGATGACGAAACATCAGATGTTGTTCGTACACAAATAGAGATCTATGTTGAGGAACCAGAACCGGCCATGCTGCGCATTATTTCAACACCCCCGAAGTGCCGCGTCTATGTCTATTCAGTAGATGAAGATGAGGAAGAGTACATAGGCATGGCGCCGGTCACCGTTGGTGTGCGACCAGGCGAATATACGGTCACGGTCGAACGTTCTGGGTACCGGACATTGACCCGAACGGTCTGGCTCGAGGTTGGCGAACGACGGCGGGTTTTTGTGAAGCTCAATCCGTATTGACATCATGCAGAATGTTCTTATAATAACGGGAGTGCATATGAAGAGAATGATTGTACTTATCTGTATGGTTAGCTTTCTTTTTGCCGTGAAAACGGTGGTGCGTTCAAATGAAACGAGTGATGTACGATCTCCGACACGCATAGAGGTTGTCCAGTCGAGGAACGATAGCAAAGACGATGATGCAAGAAAGGACCGATTCCAGGATGCGGATTCAAATAGTGTTAATGACCAGCGTGAAGATGATTTTCAGAAGATAAAGCTATTGAGGACAAAGCACCGGCCAGCCGAACCGAGTACATCACGCGACAAAACAAAAGAGGTCGAGAAGCCAAAGCAGTCTTCAAAGAAGCCGAGTCAACCGACAAAGGCACCAGAAAGAAAATCGAACGATACGAAAAAGAGTAGATAGTAGTTCAAACAGAAGTAGCCAGTAGAAAGTACGCAGTAGTCAGTAAAAATCCAAGACTCATAGTCAAAAGGCATCAAGGCCGAGGGGTTACAGAATTAATTGGACGGCGAGGGATAGAAAGATGGCACTCGTGAATGCTAAATCACAAATACCAAATGATGTGTGATCCCTGTTGGAAAAAACATAGGATTAGTATATAGTGAAATCTGTGTACGTAACCCAATTGAAATCAAGTTGGGGTTTTTGTGATTCTGACCTTCACCTCTGTTGTCGGTTAGAACATCCGTCCCATACGTAGTTTCAGTAGACGTGGCGACGCACGGAGTATTTCTTTGGCAACATCCGTGACGTTGACCGAATGGATAGTTTTTGATCCGAGCAGCCTTTTGCCCATCTTGAACACTTCGGTGTATTCTTCGTCATTGAGTTTCATGTAGAAGTTTCTTATTCGCAGATGGACGGCAAGTTCATTGAGGAAGAGCTGCTTTATTTCTTTTTCATACGTATCCTTCTTGCCGTGTAATCGTGAAACTGCGTTGCGTGCAGCAATCACACCAGACCGTATCCCATTAGCAATACCTGCACCACTCATGGGGTCGGTGAACCGGGCCGCGTCACCGACGAGGAAGAAATTCTTTCCAGAAAACCGTTTCAATACGCGTGCCGGTACGGCGCCGAATATTTTTGTTTTCACCACGGCATCGGGGAATTCTTTATGAATCAGTTTCTTGAGCAGGGCGTACGCCTTTTTCTTAGTTTTCGGCGGTGCTATACCCAGGCCAACATTAGCCGAGGTGCGTGACTTCGGAAAGATCCATGCGTATCCACCGGGTGCATACTCATGACCAAAGATCATTCGTATGTAGTGCGGTTCGACATCGACGTCTTCGAGGATGCACGCCGCACACACCTCGATCGCATACGGTCCGAGCCGCGTGTCGATACCCATCCACCTGCCGACCCGGGAAGCAATACCGTCAGCACCGATGAGGAGTTTGAATGTGTAACTAGTCTGTGCGTGGTCTTCACGTACAATCACTGTACTATCTTGAATACCGATCGCTTTTGCTTTCGTTTTTACTGCTGCGCCCTTCTCTTTGGCTATTTGTGCGAGTCCGGGATCGAACTTGGTCCGATCGAGCACCCAGCCAACATCAGGGTATGTGATCTTGAATTCATCACCGTCCGGTGAACGAATTATGGCGCCAGATAGAGGTGTGCTTATCCATTCTGGTCTGACATCAATGTAGCCTCGGACTGTACTTCTGGCCAGTCCCTCAGCGCACTGAATCGGCACACCGATTCTTTCGTGTTCTTCAAGCAGCAACACCGATACTCCCTGTTCAGCAGCAGTAAATGCAGCTGCACTTCCAGCTGGTCCAGCGCCGACAACAATAATGTCATAGTCACTCTTCATGTTCTGCTTTCCCTTTCTTCTTGAGATACGTCCGACCTTTGAGACGTTCAGGCATGTAATCCTGTGAAACTTTTTGCCCGGGGTAGTTGTGCGGATACTTATAGCCTTTACCGTATCCGAGTTTTTCCATGAGTCGTGTTGGCGCATTCCGTATGTGCATGGGAACTGGTTCTGCAAGGGTCTTGAGCGCATCCTCTTGTGCCGTGCTGTACGCACGGTATATGTCATTGTTCTTGGGCGCCCGCGCGAGGTATACCACACATTCAGCCAGTGCGAGGTCTCCTTCTGGTCGACCGATGAAGTGTACTGCATCCTTTGCGGCTATCGCAATAACGAGCGCCTGGGGGTCGGCAGCACCAATATCTTCTACGGCAAAGCGGACGAGGCGGCGGGCTATGTACAACGGATCTTCACCGCCCTCGAGCATCCGTGCAAGCCAGTAGAGACTCGCATCAGGATCTGAACCGCGTAATGATTTGTGTAATGCGGATATGATGTTGTAGTGTTCTTCTCCCGACTTGTCGTATCTCAAGGCTTTTTTCTGGACAATGCTCTCGGCAGTTTTCAGATCGATGGTGCTGTTCTTTGATGCGAGGCTGGAGAGTTCAAGGGCGTTCAGGGCAACGCGCGCATCGCCGTCAGAGATATCGGCAATGAAATCGAGCGCCTCCGGTGTTATTTTGTACTTGTGCGCCAGTCCCTTGGCGTCCGTGAGTGCCCGGTTGATAATGTTCTTCATATCATCAAAAGACAGCGGATGGAGCATGTAAACCTTGACGCGTGATAGCAAACTCGAATTCAATTCAAAGGATGGATTTTCGGTTGTTGCGCCAACCAAGATCACAGTTCCTTTTTCGACATAGGGTAAAAAGGCGTCCTGCTGCGCCTTGTTGAAGCGGTGGATTTCATCGATGAAAATGATTGTATCCCGGTTGTAAAGCTGTTTGCGCTGTTCTGCTTCGTGCATGAATTTCTTTATTTGGGTAATACCGCTCGTTGCCGCCGAGAACGTTACAAAGTCAGCCGAAAAGTGCTGTGCAAACAGCCGAGCAATGGTCGTTTTGCCGCTCCCAGGAGGCCCGAACAGAATCATCGAGAACAATCTCCCTGCTTCGATCTGCTTCTGAATTGGACACCCTGGTCCGAGAAGATGTGTCTGCCCGAGGATCTGGTCAAAACTCTGAGGTCTAACTCTGTCCGCGAGCGGTGTCTTATTCATACATTACCACAGGTTTCGCATCATCACATAAAGGTATAAGAATGGTACATTGAATATGAGCGAATCGAGACGGTCAAGGAACCCGCCGTGGCCAGGAAAGACGCTTGATGTGTCCTTGAGATCCACCTCCCGTTTCATCCCTGATTCAAGCAGGTCGGCGACTGAACCGAAAATGCCGATACCGAGGGTAATAATAATCGCATCACTGTTCTGAAATGATGGAAAGAGCCATTTGCCAAGGAAATAAACAAAGGGAAACGTAAGGGGAAAAGCAAGAATTGCGCCTTCCCATGTCTTGTGGGGGCTGACTTTTTCAGCAAGTTTGTGCCTTCCGATTGTCGAACCGGCAAGGTATGCAAAAGTATCATACAGCCACGTCAACACGAGCGGCAGTACGGCAATACCAAATCCCATTTTGCGTAAGGGTATGAGTATTGATGGAAAGAGCACAATGTATATTACGCCAAATACTGCCGCCGTCACCTCGGCGAGGAAGTTTGGGATCCGGCGTGAGCCAGGGAAACGCATGACTGACAACACACACACAAAGAAAAAGAGTAAGAAACCGGGGACGAGCAGAGGCACCTCATAATAGAGGAGGAGCGGAATTGTGTAGCCTGGCACCAGGACCGCCATGGTGTGAGGATAGATATCTTTACGGTGCCAGAAGCGAAAATACTCGTTGGTTGCAAACGTTATGTAGACCATGAGAAAGAGGGGGAGAACTATGTGATCAACGAGCAGTACGATACAGATGGCAGCGATGAGTATGATCCCGGTGAGTACACGTTTGATGAGCTCACTTGACGCGACCAAAGAGTCGCTCCCGTTTCTTGAATTCTTCTATTGCATTGATGAATTCTTTTTTCCTAAAGTCAGGCCACAGTGTTTTCGTGAAGTATATCTCGGTGTAGGCGATCTGCCACAGCAAGAAATTTGAGATCCGTTCACGATTCTCCGCACCGGTCCGTATGAGGAGATCTGGTTTTGGCAATGATGGGTCATAGAGAAATGATTCCATACGAGTTTCATCGAAGCTGTCCAGATCAATACCTTCAGCACGGTCCTTCTGGACTATCTTTTTGATGGCATCAATGATTTCGCTGCGTCCGCCGTAGCTCAGGCAGAATGTTAGAACGAGGCTCGTGTTCTTGGCGGTAAGGTCGAGTGAGGTCTGCAATGCCTTGCGCGCTCTAGGATACAGATCATCGAGTCGGCCGATTGCATTCATCTTTACATTATTCTGGTGGAGTTCGGGTGTTTCTTTGACGAGCATTTCCTCGAGCATGTTCATCAATGTATCTACTTCATCCTTAGGTCGGTTCCAGTTTTCTGTGGAGAAGGTGTATAGTGTCAGGTGGGAGATGCCGAGATTCTGCGATGCCTTTACACACGCGCGTATGGATTCGGCACCCTGGCGGTGACCGATAAGCCGGGGCAGGCCACGTTTTCTTGCCCATCGGCCGTTACCGTCCATAATAATTGCGACATGTTTAGCAAAAGACATCACGTATTATACCGTGAAACAACTCATTGTCAACATGCGGTAGTCAGCGCCAAGATATCGCGAGCATGGCATGTGCAGAAAAGGTGAGGAGCCGTTATCCCGTAGTGGTCGAGATTGTCCGGCTGTGCCAGGACTCTGTTTGAGGAGCTCGACTGGAAGACAATGCTCGATAAATCGAGCGACTACAGATATTTATGGTTGTCTGATTCATCGAAGGAGACGGTGGTTTGTCGTTATCCGATTCATCGGAGCGGGTAACCTGTGTCCGTCGTCATCCGATTCATCGGAGCGGGTAACCAGTGTCTGTAGTTGTCTGATTTATCAGACCTCGATAAGTCGAGCGCTGCTTTCCGCCATAAGCCATTACGCACAAAACTCCTCCTATGCTATCTTTTGAAAGTCACATCATTAGTGCGACAATAAGACTATAGGACAATCAAACTAATAGAATCTTCTATGTCCTAGTAACAATGTCTTGAGCATGGACACGACGGCAATGCCTATCAAGTGTCTTTTGTCTTCCAAAAAGTTTCAGAATATCATAAGATTTTCACATATCATAGAGACTTAAGTATAAAGCACTTGACAAGTTGGGAATTGTCGATATAATATCGTGAAGAATGAAAAACTATACCTCCCTCCTCATTATCTCCAGAAGGCATAATACTATGCATAGTATCAGCATTTCCGCCCGGCTGCTCAAGGCGCTCTCAATCCTCGGTGCGAGCATACTGGCAATCACTATCGCGCTTTCCGCATATAACGCACGGGTGCTGTTCGCAGCGCACGATATGCGGACGAATGTGCGCGAGAATGCAATTCTTTTTGCGAGGCTCGATTCTCTACAGACTGCGCTATCGTTACTTCACAGTGATTTTGACGTGTACATAGCACAAGATAACCGGCAGCGTACATTCTGGGGTATGGAGTGTATCCATCCAGACATATGGTCAATGGGTATTGGTGGTACTGACAGTAAGGAACCACAAAGCAATCTTTCACACCGGACGAACGATATGCTCAATGATATATATGCGTCAATCGATATTCTCAAGAACAAATCGTACCTCAGGAAGCTGAGCCTCCGTGAAGTCAAAGATAAGATTGAGACGAAGACATACCTGTGGGATCACATTCCTTCAGTGCATCCGGTGCCTGGTCGACCACTCGGTTCTGGGTTCGGTTACCGTGTGGACCCAATAACAAAAAAGATAAAAATGCATTGGGGCATCGACATTGGTGCGCCACGGGGAACGAATATTCATGTGACCGCTGATGGTGTCGTGTCGTCAGCGTCATGGCACAGCGGATATGGACTCACTGTAGAGATCAATCATGGTTTTGGATACAAGACACGGTACGGGCACTGTCAGAGAATTCTTGTGAAGAGAGGCGATGTTGTTAAGCGAGGGCAGGTGATTGCAACCGTCGGTAACACCGGTCGCTCAGTCGCGTCCCACCTCCACTACGAGGTGCACGTTTCTGGTGTAAAGGTTAATCCACGACCGTACATTGATTTGTCCGATGTAGTCTTTGACTAAATTCAACGTCATCCGTATTCTCTTTCTCCCTTTTATCATCACTACGCTGTACTCGGATTCACTGACTATCATCGCCGTTGGCGACATTATGATGGGTACAACCTATCCTAGCTATGACCTACCTCCGAACAATGGAGAGGAATTGTTCAACGATATACATTCTGTGCTCAATGATGCCGACCTGACAATGGGTAATCTTGAGGGGACACTGCTCACCGGCGGTGTCAGTACCAAGAAAGTACAAAAGGGACGTTGCTACGCTTTCAGAACACCTCCGCAGTTCGCCAGTAACCTTGCAGGTGCTGGATTTGACTTCTTGAATCTGGCGAATAATCACATGAATGACTTCGGCCACGACGGCATTACCTCGACAATGGGTGCGCTCGAAGAAGTCGGTATTGAGTACGGAGGACCGTACAGGCAAATCGGTCATATTGCAGTAGGTAATACGAACATTGCCGTGCTCTGTTTTTCGACGTCACCGCATACAGTTTCATTGCTTGATGTCAACACGGCACAAAGACTCGTTGCCAAAGAAGCGCGCGCACACGATCTGGTGATTGTTAGTTTTCATGGCGGTGGCGAGGGTCTTTCATACCTTCACACGCGCGACACGCTTGAGTACTACCTCGGTGCGCCGCGTGGGAACGTCGTTGCCTTTGCTCATGCGGTTATTGATAGTGGAGCAGATTTCGTGTGGGGCCACGGTCCCCACGTGCCGCGGGCACTGGAACTGTACAAGAACCGTTTGATTGCCTACAGCCTCGGTAATTTCTGCACGTGGGGATTCAATGTCAGTGATGAGCGGGGGTATGCGCCGATACTGAAAATTACGTTTGATTCGTTCGGTGCCTTTGTACGTGGCGAGATCGTGTCGGCAATCCAGAAGAACCGTCAACCGCTCGAAATCGATTCACTACATCGTGCAGCGACACTTATGCACAGACTCACCGCCGAGGATTTCCCAAAGACGTCCCTCTTTATTACTGAACAGGGTGCGCTGCGGCGTACCGAGAGGGTGCCGCGTTACATAGAACTACATTAGCATCCTGAGAACATTGACTTACCAAGGAATACCCCTATAATTGCACGATGAGAAGGATTGCAGTATTAGGAGCAACCGGTTTAGTAGGTGAACAAGTCATTAAAGTGCTTGAACAGCGAAATTTCTCGGTCGATGAGCTGTTCGCTTTTGCCTCAGAAAAGAGTGAAGGCAGTGTAGTGCAATTCAAAGATACTGAGGTTGAAGTACTGTCAGATTTTGAATCATTCATCGACAAGGTTGATATTGTTTTCAGTTGTCTGGACTCGCCACTCGCGCAGGATATAGTACCAAAGTTTCGAGACAGCGCAGTTGTTATAGACAATTCGAACGCCTTCCGTATGGCTGGTGATGTCCCACTCATTATTCCCGAGGTCAATCCAGAAAAGGTGAAAGAACATAAAGGAATTATTGCCAACCCGAATTGTTCAACAATCCAGATGCTCGTTGCGTTGTACCCGCTTCATCGACAATCGAAGATCAAGAAGATATGGGTGGCGACCTATCAATCAGTAACCGGACAGGGCAAAGATGCCCTGGATGAGTTGCAGTATGAACTTGAGTGCCTACTCATGGATGAGAGTATTAATCTCGCGGACAAAAGAGTATTTCAGCATCCGATCGGTAATAATGTCATACCACAGATCGGTAGTTTCAATGATGAGGGTTACACCTCAGAAGAGATGAAGATGGTCAATGAGACGAGAAAGATTCTTGATGATGATTCAATCCAGGTGACGGCTACGTGCGTCCGTGTTCCCGTCTACGTTGGCCACAGTGAAGCAGTGTCCGTTGAGTTTGCCGCGCCGATGTCGCCACAGCAGGCAAAAGAAATCCTACAGGATGCCCCTGGTGTGGTGCTTTTCAAGAAGGAACATACGTACCCGCTTCCTGTCTACGTCGCGGGTAAGGATGATGTGTACGTCGGTAGGATTCGGAAGGACATGATTTTCGAAAACGGTCTGGCAATGTGGATTGTCGCTGACAATGTTCGTAAGGGTGCTGCGCTGAACGCCGTGCAAATAGCAGAGCTGTTATAGGCACGGAGTGCCGATAACAAACTCTAAACTCTAAATCCTAAGTTCTAAGGAAATGTAAATGTCCAAGCACAAAATCAAAAAAAAGTCAGTCAATTTTGTTTATGTATGTTTGACATTGAGAATTGAATATTCCTTAGAGTTTGAAGTTTCGGATTTGGGGTTTGTCCGAACAAAGTGAGGACGCTGTGTTAGCCTGGTTTGGTTTCATTATTTCTCTCGCGGTCATACTGAGTGTTGCCCGTAAGAATCTTCCCCTCGCACTACTGTGCGGCGCTCTCGTACTCGGTGTTTTCACACTACCGCTTCTGACGATAGCCGATCGAATCATATATACGCTCACTGACATCTCTATTATCCTGCTCGCCCTTGCCATGGGGGTTATTCCGATGATCGGTGGAACGATGAAGGAGAGCGGGCAGATGGATGACCTCGTGAACAACATGCGCATCGGTAGAAAAGGCATTATGGCGCTATCTCCGGCAATCTTGGGCTTGCTGCCCATGCCCGGTGGTGCGCTTCTGTCTGCACCAATTCTGGAAAAAGCCGGGGAGACCGTACCGAATGATCTCAAAGTCGCAATCAACGATTGGTTCCGCCACCTCTTTGTCATGATCTATCCATTGAGTTCGGCGCTCATTGCTTCGGCAAAGATCGCTGATTTGAATCTTTACATGGCGGCACTGTATTTACTTCCGACCTTTGGCTTTGCTCTCCTCATAGGGTATGTATTTTTTATTAGGAATGTGCACGGTGCGATGGTGTATACGGGTGCGTTCTCGCTTGGAAAACTGCTCTTGCCACTCGGCATCATTCTATCGGCTCCGTTTATTGATTTCACGCTCAAGAAAATTATTGATTTACCAGTTCAGGAAATCGCTACAATCATTGGTGTCGGTGTTGCATTTATCCTTTCTTGGCGTTTGAGCACCAAGAAATTGAATCTTGCCCGTGTCGCCAAAGAAATGAAACCGTGGAATTTCGCGCTCATAATTGTCAGTATGTTCATCTTTCTTCACGTTTTTCAGGCATCTGATGTCGCTGATTTGATCGCTTCAGTACCACTTGCACCGGCAACGCTCTGTGTGGTTGCCGGATTCATTCTCGGTTTTGCAACTGGTCGCGTGTTGCTGCCGGCTTCGATTATTCTGCCCGTGTATCTAACGGCCAGCCCCTTGTCTGCGTTGACGTTTGCTATTATCTATACGAGTATTTTTTTCGGTTACGTTATTTCACCGGTGCACCCGTGTGTTGCCGTTTCGCTTGAATACTTCGATGTTCCGCTGAGGAAGTTCTTCAGACTGTTGCTCGTTCCAACGTTCATTGTTTTTCTGACAACGCTGTTGATTTCGTTTTTCATTTCAAGTTAACCATATCCAGAGGAGATTATGGTATGAAGATTGGTCTTGTGAGTGATACCCACAAGCATCTCAAGAATCTGAATGACGCAGTTGCATTTCTGAAAACAAAAGGCGCCGATATCATTGTCCATCTTGGTGATGATTATACAGATATTGATGACATTGGAGAGAGTAATGCAATCCGAGTGCCGGGTGTATTTAGCGAGGCATATCAGGATACATCAATTCCCAACCGGATGGTCGCAAAGTTTGATGGTTGGCGCATACTGTTGAGCCACACGTTGTCATCACATGACAATGACCTGCCCGACGACCTGAAACCTGAGGAAATGGTTGAGAAAAAGGAGATCGATGCCGTGTTCTACGGGCACACGCACATCCCTGACATTAAGCACGAACACGGTATTGTTTTTATTAATCCCGGCCATCTCAAGGACGAGGACAAAAAGGGATTTCCACCGACCTGTAGTTTTGTCCATGTCAAGAAGGATAGCATGACTGTGCGAATTTTTGTTTTGACAACAAAAGATATCTACAAAGAAAAGACATTTATTCGGGAGGGAACATGATGTGTACGTTACTTTTTCTTATTGCTCTGCAACCGGGCGAGAGAATTGGTATTATCAGTGCCATGGATATTGAGCTCGTGTTGATCAAACAGGACATGCAGGTTGAAGCAACTGATACGATTGCCAGTAGGGTTTTCGATATCGGTACGATCAATGAGATACCGTGCGTCTGCGTCAAGGCGGGTGTTAGTAAGGTAAATGCTGCGGTCACGGCACTGCAACTTATTCGTGAATATGAAGTTGGTGCGATCATTTTTACTGGCGTTGCCGGCGGCATTGACCCCCTGCTTGATATTGGTGATGTTGTCATTTCCGGCAAAGTGGTGCATCACGATTACGGCCAGATCGTACCGGATGCCTTTATTGCTTGGGATACGATAGGTTTTACAGCTGACAGCACCCTTATTACCATTGCATCACAGGCAGCCGGACAGGTTGAGTTTGAAGAGGTGCCAAAGAAAATTTGCAAAGAGACGGGTCACTTTCCGCATGTTATTGTTGGAACGATTGCGACTGGTGACCAGTTCATCAGTAGCGAAGAAAAGAGGAAGTGGATCGAAACAACGTTTCATGCCGCATGTGTTGAAATGGAAGGTGCGGCAGTCGCGCAGGTGTGTGTTCTAAATGATATTCCATTTGTCATTATCCGTTCACTGAGCGACCTGGCAAATGAAAAAGCAGACATAGACTTTGAACTATTTGCTGAATACGCTGCCCACACCTCCAACCTCATAGTCCAGGAAATGCTGAAGATAATGGGGTCTTCTCACTAGATTCGAAGCAAGCTTCTCATTACATTCGAGACATGCAGGCCTGATATTTAGATATTTGGGTAGTTCTCGCCCGATGTTGATTAACGCGAATCAAACGCGGATTCATATGAATATCAAATTCGTACTGGTGTCAATACGATTAGGAAATATGCGTCACCAGTGCGATTCTGCTGCGTTTTCTGCGATATTTCTGCGATCTCCGCGAAAAAAAAAGCGGGGCCGACGAGAGTTGAACTCGCGACCTCCTGCGTGACAGGCAGGCGTTCTAACCAGGCTGAACTACGACCCCGTGGAAATCATTATAGCCAGATTGTAAAAGAAGTCAATATAATCCGTTCACAACAAGATTGCGTGTCCAGTGATAGTGGGAGGAACACCGGGTATGTTACTCTTCGAGCGAGCGTCAGCGAGTCGAGAAGTTCCTTTACGTTGGTTCTCGATTCGGGCTCTCGATAGACTCGAGGCTACACTCGAACAGTACTATGCATGGTGCTTTTCTGATTGCAGGACTGTTGTTTACACGTTGGCGGTTGCGGTTTGTAAGCGAGATTTGGTTACGAAAATCGGTGTCGATACCGAAACCGATTGACGATACTTCTTTCATAGTCATGGCGAGGAGTCCTGTATGCAGGACCGCTACATCTGTGTCTCAGAGAGAGTGGCAATCTCACGAATCCCGAGATTGCTTCGTCACTCTCTCAATCCTTCGAGACAAGTATGTTCCTCGCAATAACAGAGGCTAGTGTGTTTTTGCAATGACAGAGGCTAAGGTGTTCCTCGCAATAACAGAAGCTATGGTGTTCTTTGCAATGACAAGTAGGAATGTTGTTCTCGATTCGGGCTGCACACGCAGCACTCACTCGAACGATAATGATTACCTCTCTGTATGAGACTGTTGCGAGCAACTGCGAGAGATAGGGGAGTAGGAAATCTCTCTGTGTCCTCGGTGTTCTCTGTGTTTTTGCGTTTATCTTCTGACCTTTGCCTTTTGTCCTTTAACTTTTTACTTCGAAATTCTACGTAGTCTGTAGTATTTTTCTCTCTTTGTAGATTCTGTGTCTTGACAGAACTAGTAATCAATGTATACTTTTTTCAGTGTTCTTCCTCATTCCCATTGGCTCTGAAGAAGGCGTCCGCAGACTTCCCTACCTCACTATCAGTCTCATTGTCCTCAATGTACTCATTTACTTCATTACCAGCGCGATGATCAGCGGACAGATGCGCGAGCTCGAAGATCTTGATCAGCAGCTGTACGAAATCGAGAGCTACTATCTCTGGGACAAGGTTGGCGACGATCCGTCACAGCTGAAT
>Ga0111198_1022_pt1 | contig 24135 bp, 27 predicted proteins | sample DeeMarSWOR324_28_FD_80370 | JGI IMG/M metagenome (GOLD analysis project Ga0111198, IMG submission 80370) | candidate division WOR_3 bacterium SM23_60
CCCCTTGTTTTTGCCGACAAGGAGAGAATTCTGAGTGGCGGGAACTTCCACGCCGAGCCAATTGCGTTCTGCCTTGATTTCATGGCAATCGGTCTTGCCGAACTCGCCTCGATATCTGAACGCAGGATATTTCGAATGCTCGACAGCAAGCTATCAGGGCTCAATGCATTCTTGGCCAAGAAACCAGGTTTGCACTCCGGGTTCATGCTCGGCCAGACAACTGCTGCGGCCCTCGTCTCGCACAACAAGACGCTCTGTCACCCAGCATCAGTTGATTCAATCCCGACATCGGCCGACCAGGAAGACCATGTGAGCATGTCCATGAATGCCGCGCTCAAGGCCCTCGAAGTACTTGAAAATACAAAATACGTACTGGCGATTGAAATGCTCTGCGCATGTCAGGCACTTGACCTGCTTGCGCCGCTCAAATCATCGTCATATCTTGAACGCGTTAAGCGTAGGATAAGAAAACAGGTGCCCTTTGTGACCAGAGATCGTACGCTCACACCGCTCATCGAAAGAATCAAGAAGCTCATCGACAGAGAAACAATCGCCTAGACCGACCCCGTCCCTTTTTTTGCGCCTCGGCAAGTGCTCAATCGCATAGCTGTGCCATTGCACAATCGTCGAATCAGCACTGTTTACCTGATATTGATATATGCGCATATGTGCCATTGTACACATACAAGTTCATAGAAATGACGGGGTTAACAATGTCGGCTTGTGTTCAGCCGATCAGGTTGTCGTGGCTGTGCTCAGTGCCCTTCCCGTAAACCCGGAACGAAGCGCAGTTCACTAAGTGACGTTGCTGTGTTAATTACTTATTGCCGGCTTTTTCTGTTTGTCGTCTTGGTTGTGCCGTGGATTCTTCTTTACCTGCTTGATTGACCGGGCCAATTCCACGAGTACCTGCGCGTGGAGTTGATCCTTGGTAAGATTGAACATGGTCATGATGTGGCCGATGTTGCTCGCGACATACATGGGTGGCAAATGGTTTAAGGTCAAGGTCATGATGTCCTGATAGCACTTCTCACATCTGCACAGCGTTTTGTCATTTTCAAAAAAAGTCTCTAACTCTTCTCGCACAATTTTCTCGATATAATTTTCGTACAATGGCTTGCTCATGCTTTTCCTCCTTTCTTGAGCATTTTAAGAAACTCCTTCTCCGAAATGATACGCACGCCCAGCTTCTTAGCCTTATTGTACTTGGATCCGGGGTTTGCGCCGCAGACGAGAAGATCAGTTTGTTTACTGACCGCAGATGCTGGCTGTCCGCCATGCTTTCGCACCTCTGCCTGGGCATCAGCACGTTTCATGCTTTCCAATTCACCGGTAAAGACCAGTGTTTTGCCGGCAAGGAACAGTGTGGTCCTGGATTTTTTATGGACAAAGTTTAGACCTATGCGCCTGAGGTTTTCAATGACCTGGCGATTTTTTTTGCTCTTGAAGTAGTCTATAATACTCTGGGCGATTATATCCCCAATTCCGCTTATTCTTGAAAAATCCTCATGTTTTGCTTGACTAATCTTATCAATTGACCCAAATGACTCAACCAGAACATGAGACGCGTTCATGCCGATATTTGGTATGCCGAGCCCGTACAGTACCTTTTCAAACGGTTTTTCCTTGCTCTTCTCAATCGACGCAATGAGGTTTTGAGCCGACTTTGTACCCATCCGCTCTTGATCGGCGAGCACTGCTGCGGTCAATCGGTAAACCTCATCCAAGCTCTTCACAATACCCGAATCAACGAGCGTGTTGACTAGTGAGTATCCTAATCCGTGTATGTCCATTGCCTGCCGTGAAGCAAAGTGCAGAATTGCTCCTTTTATTTGTGCAGGACATGACTTGTTAACGCAGCGCCAGTCAGCCTCTTCTGGTAGCCGGACGAGCCCTTCGCCACACACTGGACACTTCTTGGGAAATTTGAATTTCTTTTCTTTGCCTGTTCTCCGTTCTTTGACCACACCGACGACTTTGGGGATGATTTCACCACCCTTCTCAATGATAACGTAGTCATTGAGCCGGATATCCTTGCGTCGTATTTCGTCTTCATTATGCAGGGTCGCATGCGCGACCGTTGTACCGGATAGCAAAACCGGATCCAGATTCGCAACCGGTGTCACCCTTCCAGTGCGGCCGACCTGCACACTAATGCTCTGCAGTTGCGTTACTGCCTGCCGTGCCGGATACTTGTAGGCTATTGCCCAGCGCGGACTCTTGATCGTATACCCGAGCCGTTCGCGTTCTTTAAACTCATCCACTTTTATGACCAACCCATCAACGGCATACTCGAGCGCTTCCCGTGCATTGCGCCACTTGTCAATGTACTGGAACACCTCATCGAGGCTCTTACATTGCATAATGTGCGGTATGATTTTGAAACCGTTGGTACCAAGAGCAACAAGTGTATCATAGTGGGAATGATAGTGAGGACCTGGCTGACGGGGTACGGTGTGGATAAACATATCCAAGCCCCGGTGGGCAACCTCACGCGCGTCAAGTAGTTTGAGCGTACCGGCTGCGGCGTTGCGGGGATTGGCAAACAGGGGCATACCCTGTTTTTCACGCTGGCGATTCAAGTCCGTGAATGCTTTCTTGGACAAAAAAACCTCTCCCCTCACCTCGATATTCGCGAGTTCTCTATCTTTACTGAGCATACGCAATGGTAGCGACCGTATCGTTCTCAGATTCTGCGTAATGTCGTCACCGTGCACACCGTCGCCACGCGTTGCACCAAGTTTAAACACACTGTCTCGGTAGTGGAGTGCAACGGCAACTCCGTCGACCTTAAGCGTGACCTCGTAGACAACGCGCTTACCGAGCTGCTTGCGTACCCGCGTATCGAAATCACGCACCTCTTGCTCAGAATATGTATTGTCAAGACTGAGCATCCGTACGCTGTGTTCGATGGTCTTGAACCCAGCGAGCGGCTGACCGCCAATGCGCTGCGTTGGCGACTCAGGACTTATGAGATCAGGGTACTTATTCTCGAGATCTTGCAGTTTCTTGTAGAGCTGGTCGTATTCATAGTCTCCAATGAGCGGTTGGTTCAAGACGTAATAGTGGTAGTTGTGCTTATTGATTTCCTTTCGTAGGCGGTCGATATGCTGCTTCGCCTCGCGTTTATTCATCGTGCTATTATATATAGCCCCTACGGTGAGTCAATGCGATACCTACGGTGGCAAATAGCATATGGCTAATAGCGTATTGCTTATTGCTAATAGCTGTATGTTCGACTAGCGAACCCTCCCAACAATTCCAGCCATTCCAACTATTCCAACCATCCAACCATTCCAACTATCCCAACTATGCAACCATTCCAGCCATTCCGACCATCCCAACTATCAGAACCAATAATTCTCTGTTGACATCTTTGCATTTTTCGTTAAACTCTGCTGATGCCTCGAAGAGTTGATTTCCTCGTCGTGGGTTCAGGCATTGCTGGTTTGACATTTGCCACAAAGGCAGCGCGATACGGTGACGTCCTCATTTTGACCAAGAAGCGAAAAGCAGATACAAACACCAACTATGCGCAAGGCGGTATTGCGTCAGTCTTTGGTTCAGATGACTCATACGAACATCACATCACCGATACCTTGAAAGCAGGTGAAGGTATCTGCCACCGTGACGCAGTTGAGATCATGGTTAAACACGGTCCAGACCTCGTCCGAGAACTGCATGACATGGGTTGTCGATTTTCGACAAATGACCACGGTGAATTTGACCTCGGTAAAGAGGGCGGTCATTCCAAACGGAGAATCGTCCATGCAAAGGACTACACTGGATTCGAGATCGAGCGAGTCCTCCTCGATGAGACAAAGAAGTACGGGATTACAGTGAGTGAGAACGAAATCGCTCTCGATCTCATTGTTCGAGACAACGAATGTCTCGGCATTTACTATTTCGACGCAGATACACAGAGTATTGATACGATATATGCGAAGGCGACGGCTTTGGCGACCGGCGGCATTGGTCAGGTCTATCTCCATACAACCAATCCAGCAATTGCCACGGGTGACGGCATTGCTATGGCGTACCGTGTTGGTGCACACATCGCCAACATGGAGTTTGTCCAGTTTCATCCGACATCTGTATTCAATATTACAATTGATGGCCGGTCTTTTCTCGTCTCAGAGGCAGTGCGTGGTGAAGGAGGAATTCTGAAAAACAAACACGGCAAGGCATTCATGCACTTGTACAGTCCAGCTGGCAACCTCGCGCCGCGTGACATTGTTGCTCGTGCGTGCGTGGCCGAGATGATTAAAACAGATGCAAAATACGTTCTACTCGACACAACACACCTCGAAGCAGGATTCATCAGAAATCGTTTTCCGACCATATACGAGACGTGCCTACGCTGGGGAATCGATATGACCCGCGAACCGATCCCGGTCGTACCTGCAGCGCACTACATATGTGGCGGCATTGCCGTCAATACGTGGGCCGAGTCGTCTGTGCATCGGCTTTTTGCCCTTGGCGAATGCGCCTGTACTGGCGTCCATGGCGCAAACCGTCTCGCATCGAATTCACTGCTCGAGGCCCTCGTTTTTGCGACGCGTGCGGCCGAGAGAGTAAAAACAATCAAGAACATCACGGTCACTGCACCGACGGGAGCAAAAAGAGCAGCGAAAACGGGACCCAACCATAAACTCGTGATCAAAGAACTTATGCACCAGTACGTTGGTGTACTACGAACCGAGAAAGGACTCCAGACCGCACAAAAAAACGTGCAGCGATTGTGCACGAGCTTCGAAGAAGGTATTCATCTGAAGAACGCCGAATCACGCAATTTGATCAATATCGCGGCAATGATCATCGAATCAGCACTCACGCGCAAAGAATCACGTGGACTGCACTATATTGAAGACTATCCAAAGAAAAGCAAGAAGTACCTTGGCGACACGGTTATAACCAAGAATTAGCAGTGTACCTAGGTCTGGATTATTGACGAAGAATGTGTTCTTACTATTATGTGCGTAAGGCAATTGTTGTACTGCAAATAAGGAAAGGAGAATGGAACACGGAGAAATAGAAGTCCTGCTAGAACTAGGGCAATCATACCTCTTGAATAAAGAGTATGATAATGCCATCAAGAAATTCAGTGAAGCCCTGAAAATCAATCCCCATGATCCTGAACTGTATTACTATCTGGGGTTATCATACGAAGGGGCTGAACGGTTAGAAGAGGCGATCACAATGTACGAAAAAACATTACGCCTCGATCGGAACTTCTCGAACGCTGAAATGAGATTGACTGAACTACAAAACAAAATCGAGAAAAAGCACGAAAAACCACAGTAACCTGTATGTACTGTCCGCGGTGCAAAAAACCTATGAAATTACAAAAAGGAACGCATCACAAAAAAAATAAGTGGATATGTCGCGCGTGTGGCAAGGTACGCTTTACATTGCCAAGTAAAAAAAAAGACCGCTATTGACAAATCGACTGATATAGGTATCATTCAGTAATACCATGGAAAACTACTATTCTATTCTGGGTGTATCGCAAAACGAAACAGTTGAAGAAATCAAGAAAGCGTACTTGCGGCTCGCACAGAAGTACCATCCTGACAGATTTCAAGATCCTATTGAGAAAGAAAAGGCGCATGCGCAGTTCTCAAAGATTACGGAGAGTTACCGCGTTCTCTCTGATGAAAAACTCCGTGCCGAATACGACAAATCCCTGGAAAGAGGAGTAAAACCTAAGGAAGTCGCTCGTGAAACGCAGGCGAAGAATGCCTTCAAGAGAGCGATCGTCTTTCTGCGACAGAACGATCCGTGGCGGGCAGTTAATCTCCTGCGCATTGCGAACCGTTATCATGCACAGCCGCTCTACCTTTCCTATCTCGGTCTCGCACTTGTGTACACAAAGCAGTACCAGCAAGAAGGATTCGATAGCTTGAAACAAGCTGCCAAGGATGTCATGTTCAATCCCATTTTCCATGTAAACCTCGGTCTTGCCTATGAATACGTTGGCAAGAAATCAGAAGCCCTCCAGGCCTACTATGAAGCACTGAACTGGGACCAGAACAATCAGGCAGCGAAGAAAGGTATCGAACGGCTCGAAGAAAAGAAGCGGGGACTATTTTCACGGTTTTTTGGTGGTGGTAAATGAGAAAAACCGATACACTCGTACACCTGGAGAACTTGTGCAAGACATTGTCGATCAATGTGAAATATGATAGGTTTTTCGGCCGGGGTGGCTACTGCCGTCTTAAAGATAAATCGTTCTTTATCATTAACGAACGTTTGTCCAATGAAACGAAAGAGCAGATATTCATCACTGAATTGAAAACGTTTGATCTTGCCGACGCCTCTCTCCCATCAAAACTCAGGGAGCTGTTTGAGCAATGATATCTGCCATCATACTCATCATTTTTATTGGTGTTTTCTTGTGGCTCGGAAATCTGCGTATTGTTGATATGGGGCGTGACTGGCCAGTCATTCTCATTGTCATCGGCCTCGTCAGTCTCCTGAATACACAGAAAAAAGCGCGTAGCAAAAAAATCATAAATGATCTGGAAAAAGGAAAGATTACCGTGGAAGAGGCCGAAGGCAAGCTACGTAACACACCGTAACGTTTCCCTCACACGTCGTCGTACGATATCACAGTTCGTCCCTGATCTCACCGACGAGTTCTTCGATGAGGTCTTCGAGAGTTACAATACCGATGACATGACCATCGCCATGCACAATTGCCATGTGTTCTCCTTTCTGTTTCATGATCGAAAAAATCGTCATACATCGGTCTCGTGCATTAACAAATAGCGGTTTTCTCAACTGTATGGTACCGGTGTAGAAGTAATCTTTAATATTGAACACACCGATTATGTTGTTGCGTTTTCCTTCAAAGACGGGAATCCGCGTGTAGAGCCTCTTCTGTTCCTGAGACAGTGCGGTGAGTTCAGAACCTCGCTCACACATGAAGACGGCAGTGAGTGGTATCATGACCTCCTCAACCCTCCGCCTCGAGAAATTGAATAGCAGTGCGGCGCGCCTGCTCGTCTTCTCTTCATACTCACTCATTGCGTGCACAATATCGAGCTGCCGTATTGAATCACCTTCAGTTTCACTCTTGAAAAGACCAGCGAGCACGTGCGACACGTATGCATACAGCGAAACGATTGGGTAGGTTATGAGTTCTAGGTAGTAAATCAGATTACTTACAAGCGACATAGTACGGGTTGGATAAGAAAGCGCAAATGATTTCGGCACAAACTGTCCGATTGTCACCGAAACAAAGGTAATGATGCACGTCGATACAAATACACCCTGTTCGCCGATGAGGTCAATGAAAAACTTGGCAAAGAGCGTCGATGCGATGACGAGGATGAAATTCTCACACACGAGGATGGTGGAGAAGAATCTTTCTGGCTTGGCCAGAAAATGCTTGGTGCGTTTTGCCCACCGTTTCTTCTCTCTAACTGCCCCCAGGACCTTGATGTTTTCAATACTCACCAGCCCGGTCTCGCTCGCCGAGAAAAGTCCTCCGAGGATGATAAGCACGAGTGGTATGATGAGTAGTAGCATACTAAGCAATCTCCTGACGTAATTTCTTCACACGCACACGTTCAATGATGCGATCGTGGATTTCATCAACAGTAATCTCGATCTGGGCGAGACGTATTGTATCATCTTCTCGGGGTATTCTCTCGAAGTAATCATAGATGAACCCGGAGAGGCGCTCTGCCTCTTCGGCAAAAGGTCCAATGTCAAGAATGCGTGACAGTTCACCAATGCTGATATCGCCATGAAAGATGTACGTATCCGCAGCGATCTTCTCATACAGCATATCACACCGTTCATCGTACTCGTCAATGATCTCACCGTAGAGCGATTCAAGAATATCCTCTAATGTTACAATACCCGTAAAACAGCCAAACTCATCGACAACAACGCCAATATGGATGCCCTTTTTCCTGAACTCAGCAAGAAGGTTTTCGGCGTGCTTGGACTCAGGCACAACGTAGGGTTCCCTCATGAGATCTCTGATGGTGACTGGTTTATCGCTACGTTCTTGGAGCTGGCTCATAAACAAATCTTTCGCGTACAGGATACCGATAACATTGTTCTTCTCATCGAGGATACATATCCGCGAATGCTTTTCCTGTCTTATTATCTTTTCAGCATCTTTGATCGGCGCGTTGACATCGATACTGATAACCCGCGGTCGCGGTGTCATGATCTCACTGACCCGGACTTTGCTGAAGCGCAAAATCCGAAATCCGAGCGATTCCTCTCCCTCATCGAGCACCTTGTACCTCCTGGCTTCTCTCAGCATGAGCTCGATTTCCTTATCGGTAATTGCTTCTACCTCTTCTGGACTGCGTTTCACTATCGTTCGCGTAAAAACTGCCATGAATTTTGAAACCGGGCTGAGAATCATACTCACCAGTGCGATGACACCGCTAAACTGCAAAGAGAGCCTTTCGGCATTGGCGATCGCAATCGTCTTCGGAGTGATCTCCCCAATCGTAAGAAGGAGTGATGTCATGATAATGAACTGAATGACAAAAGAAATTGTCGTATTGACCTGGTGTGCTTCTATGAAGTGGACAAGGATGATGGCACTGACGGATGATGCACCCACATTGACCAAGATGTTCGCGAGAAGAATTGCCGCCAGGGTCTTACCTGGTTCTCTCTTGATCTTCTCCAGAGTATGGGCGCCCTTTCGTTCTTCATAGAGGAGCGTCTTTATACGAAAGCGCGAAACCGAGAAAATCGCCGCTTCCATACCTGAGAAGAAAGCGCTCAGCATAAGGAAGACAATGATAAGCAGAACGTACACGAAGAGGTTATGCATAGTCTAGGTACTCGAGGCACTTGTGTGCCATACCTCTCTGCTCCTTGCGCGTACGGTGGTCGTACCCGATAATGTGAAGGAGCCCGTGTATTATAAGATAGAGCAGGTCATCCGTCTTCTTCACCTTATCGCACGATATGTATATTTCCGAAACCGTGCCCATGTTGAAGCTTATGACATTCGTTGCGTAATTCTTCTTGAAATACTTTTTGTTAAGCTCTCGCAAATATGTGTTGTCGGCAACAATGATATTGAGGATGCCGAGAGACCGCTTTTCTTTCGCAGCAATTTTCCTCACGAGCGTTGCGATTTTTCTTCTATTGACTCCGGCGCACTGTGATGGATTGAAAATATTCACCTGCATGCTTACCGACTGCACCACGTGCAAGTGAAATGCTGTGTATTACCCCCACATAAACATTGAGGAATGTCTACATCGTCGTTATTGCTCATTCAGTATACAGCCCTAAGGCCGTTTTACATTGCTCTTTGCATTCTGGGTGATGACGTTTTTTTCAATATCATCATACTCGATACGGGGATGAAATACGCCAGGAAGAATAGACAGGAATGCTGTTTTGATCTGTTCAAGGTCCTGTCGCGTTATTGGGCTTTCATCCAGTTGTCCATCATTGAATTTCCGCTCAATGGTATCTCGTACTATTCTCTGGAGCTTCGTCACGGTAGCAGCGTTCTCACTCCGTGCAGCAGCCTCAACGCTGTCCGCGAGCATGACAACTGCAGATTCTTTGGTCTTTGGACGGGGACCGGGGTACCGGAAGGTATCCTCGGTCACATCGCCAGAGATGCTCAATGCCTTTTTGTAAAATGGCTCAATAGCTGTTGTTCCATGATGCTGCTCAATGACATTGATCAAAGACCGGGGAAGTTTCATCTTTTTCGCCATCTCGACACCGTCCTTGACGTGCGAGATGATAATGAGAACGCTCATCTGCGGTTTCAGCGTATCGTGGGGGTTTTCTACCCCGATTTGGTTTTCAATGAAATATTCAGGTTTCTTTAGCTTTCCAATATCGTGATAGTATGCGCCGACACGGGCAAGAATTGGATCTGCGCCGATCGCACGTGCCCCTGCTTCGGCAAGACTGCCAACAATGATCGAATGGTGATACGAACCAGGAGCTTCCATCGCCATCTCTTTGAACAGTGGAAGGTTGAGGTTGCCGAGTTCCAGAAGCGTGAGGTCAGTTGTGAAATCGAATAGTTTTTCGAGAAGCGGCAGCAGCAGCACAAAGAAAACACTAGCCAAGATACTGTTGAGTACCCCCTCACCCAAGTGTATGACATTCACGGGACGTTCAAGAAGATAGACATCAGAAAAAAGTATCACGCACATGTTGGCGAGTGCAATATAGATCATCGGACGGTAGAAGGATAGGCGGGAACTGATGCTCTGCGTCGAAAACGCAGCGACCATACCGCTGACAATAAGAAATGTAAAGATCGGCATAGAATCGAGAATCACACCGAACACTGCAGCATAAATAACCGTGAATACGATACCGAAATAAATGTCAAAATAGAGTGTGAAAAGAAAAATGAAAAACGAAATCGGTAACAGATATACTGTATCGGTAACGTAGACAATTTTACCGAGGACAAAATATATGACTGATAGTAATGTAATGAAAAGAAGATGTTTGTTTTCAAGGAGATTGTAGTGCGCAATAGTACCAATTTTGTACAGAAGAAAGATGATCGAGAAAAATAGTAGATTATGAAAAAGGATGGTTTTGACAACCTCCCACGTGCCAATCGAAACATAGGTTGCTTCGAGCGCATTCATGATCTCTAATGTCTCTTCAGTGATGCGTTTGTGTTTTTCAACAATGATCTCACCTTTGAGAATAGTTCCTTTTGTCTTTGATACATTAGCAAAGACCGCATCTATCTTCTCTTCTGTTCGTACTTCATCATACGTGACGTTCGGAGTCAGTAAGAACTGAACGAGCCTCCTGTATTCAGTACCTTGCCCGGACGCAATGATATCTTCTGCCTCGGCGGATGAATATAGTCGGTCGCCCGATTCAACTGTTTCTTTGCCATCGCGTATGATTGTTATGATTCTGTTGCCGGATGGTTTTTCCCGGACGATTCCCGTGGTATACAGATTGGTCAAACTGGTGAGTATGCCATCAAAGACACGTGCCCGGTTGCGTGATAACAGATACTCGATGACACTTCTGTCAACAGCATACTCTTGCTGAATCAGGTAAACGAGTGAATCCCGGCTGAGTGTGTTTTTCTGCTCGGCCAGTGAATCAACTAACCGCCACAGACCTTCGCTTTTTTTCATCACTTCTTTTACCACATCGGTGTCCATGACATAGACCGGCGGTATCCGCCGCGCTATTTCATCGCGGTCTTGACGAAGCTCCTGTTCTGATTTCGGGATGTCGAAATCATATGGCGCGATTGCATCAAAAGTCGCAATCTCCCCTACTTCAAGCTTGTACCGTTGCGGTACAGTTGGTGGCGGAAACAGGAAGTTGAGCAGAATAATAATGCCAGCGACTAGTATGTACCTATGTTGAGTTTTTAGCTTCATACGCCTTGATTATCTTCTGCACCAAGTGGTGGCGCACAACATCCTGTTCATTTAAATAGACAAAGTTGATGCCCGCAATATTTTTTAGCAAGTGTTGAATCTCGATAAGACCGGAAAACGTGTTTACCGGCAGATCAACCTGCGTTATGTCGCCGGTAACCACAACCTTTGAACGCCAACCCATTCTAGTGAGAAACATTTTCATCTGCATACCGGTTGTGTTCTGTGCCTCATCGAGTATGATGAACGCATCATTGAGCGTTCGCCCGCGCATGTAGGCGAGGGGCGCAACTTCGATGGTTTTCATATTGAGATACTTCTTCACCCGATCATAGGGCAAGAAATCATTGAGCGCATCATACAGCGGTCGGAGGTACGGGTCGACCTTTTCCTCCACGGCACCAGGGAGAAAACCGAGTGATTCGCCGGCCTCTACTGCTGGTCTCGTGAGGACGATCCGTTCAACTTTCTTGGCCATCAGATACGATACTGCCTTGGCAACACCGAGGTAGGTTTTGCCAGTGCCGGCCGGTCCGATGCTGACGACGATATCATTTTCATTTATTGCTCTGAGGTATTCAGCCTGGCCGTCGCTCTTTGCTTTGACCAATCGCTTGGGAGTCGTTACGCACGTTGGATCCCTTTCTTCAACTGCCCGTATTTTTTGATGTGTACTGGATTCCGTGTATGAATCTTTGAGCATCTTTTTTACTGCCCTGGCGGCTTCTTTCACTTGTTTCTCGTCACCCTGTAAGTAGATACGTTCATCGCGCATGGAAACACCGATATTGTACTGCCGTTTGATTTTTTTCAAAAATTCATCGTTGTATCCGATAATGAGAGTTGGATCAGGATGCGTTATGGGGATTGATACTTTCACATCTACGGGAGGGGCACACTGGTGCCCCTCCCCATTGTACTAGTCATGCGGTATTACAAATACCTGGTTTGGATATATCCAATCCGGGTCTTTAATTTTGTCCTTGTTTGCCTCATAGATCTCAGGCCATCTCTGTGCATTTGAATAGATTGATAGATATGAGGCGATGAGTCCAAGGTAATCGCCTGGTATGACGGTGTATTCATCAAGCGTCGGAATGTACAATACCCAATCCGGATAGATCAAATTGGGGTTCTTGATCTTCTCTTTGTTTGCCTCGTAAATCATCGGCCACTTTTTGCCGTCGTGATATACATTCCGCATACTAGCAATTTTGGACAACCAGTCACCTTCAACAACCTTGTACCTACCATACTGGCAAATCTTCCAAGTCTCCTGCAACTCCGCGAGTTTCGCCTTGTGCATGCTTACCTTGGATTCCATCTCAGCAACCTCGGCTCTGAGCGGTTCGAGTTCGGCTTCCAGTTCAGCAATTCGAGCTTCAGCCTCGGCGAGCTGTTCCTGCAGCGCCATGAGCTCTGCTTGAGCATCTTCTTCAGTCATTTCTTGAGCTAACACAAGAACAGGCATGAGTAGACAGATCGCGCAGATTGATAGTATTTTCTTCATGGCATCCTCCTTACTTCTTGCAGTGCTTGTCGATGTTAGCTTGCAGCATCTCTATGTCTTGTGCGAGTTGGGTCATATCCGATTCGAGCTCAGCTTTTTTGTCTTTCAAAGCCTGCATTTCGCCCTCGAGTTCAGCGATTTTTGCTTGTGCAGCATCCAAGGCGGCTCTGGCTTCAGCGAGCGCATCCAGTGTCTCCTGTTTTGCCATCTTTGGACCGCAGCCAATGATGACAATAGCGAGGAGAAGAACCGCAAGTATCTTTTTCATAATGCCACCTCCTTCAGGCATGTTCAATAATATATAATATGCACAATTACACTGTTGTCAATAGTCAAAACCAGCTGCGTGAAACCGCTCCTTTGTTGACTTTTCGCCAAATCCGGGTATTATTTTTCATGCCCAATCATGCGATCATTGTCGCGGCAGGATCCGGACGTAGATTCGGGGGCTTAAAGCAATTTCTTGATCTCAATGGAAAACCACTTATGTTACATGCAATTGAGAGATTTCAGCGCGAACCGGTCGTCAATACAATCACCGTCGTGGTACCACAGGCACGCATACCATACATGAAAAAACTCAAGAAAGTATACGATATAACGAAAATACGTCACATTGTCAATGGCGGTACGAGGCGCCAGGACTCGGTTCTCAATGCCCTGCGGCGCATCAAGCAGACCAGGGGGTGTATAATCATACACGATGGTGTCCGACCTATCTTTGCCCGGGGACTTATCCGAAAAGGTATACGCCTCTGTCGTACGCACAAGGCAGTCGTTGTTGGCGCGCCGGTCCGCGAAACGATCAAAGAGGTGAAACGACGCGCCGTTATTAGAACTATTCAACGTCAGCATCTCTTTCTTATCAAAACACCACAGTTCTTTGATTGCCGCCTGCTGCGGCACGCGTACCAGCGTGCTGATCTTTCCATCGAGTACACGGACGACGCCGCCCTCTGCGAATCACTCGGCATCCCCGTCTACCTTATTGCGGATGATCGCTTCAACCTGAAAGTAACACGGCGCGCGGACATCGCGCTGATCAAACGCATGCTATGAAAAAGGTTATTCTATTCGGCTCCACTGGTTCGATCGGAGGCAATGCCATTCGTGTAATAAAACAATTAAAGGGCTTTCGTTTAGTTGGCCTTGCCACGTACAGCAACTACGCAAAGCTCATAAAACAAGCGCATGACATCAGACCACGGTTCATCGGCCTCGTCAGTAAAGAACGCGGACCGAGACAGATACCGCGCAGCCGTTCTGTTCAATTTTTGCGCGGTGAGGAAGGACTCACATCGATGATCCAGCGTGCCCGAGCCGACATACTCATCTGCGCGTTCGCGAGTGCGGTCGGCATTAATAGCATCATGACTGCGATTCGCCAGAAAATGCGCATTTGTCTTGCCACCAAAGAGATCCTCGTCAGCTACGGTGATATTGTTATGGCTACGGTCAAGCGTCACAATGCTGAGCTCTACCCAATTGACAGTGAACACTCGGCCATTTACCAGTGCATGGAAGGCAAACCAAAACACGATATCGCCCGGATCATCCTGACCGCGTCAGGCGGCCCACTGCTCCATCGATCAATCAGGAATGTTCGTAAGAAAGATGTATTGAATCATCCGGTCTGGAACATGGGCGCCAAGATCACGGTCGATTCAGCGACCATGATGAACAAAGGCCTCGAGGTCATTGAAGCGCATCACCTGTTCGATTTCCCGGTAGAGAAAATAGACGTCGTCATACACCCTGAAGCACTCTGCCATTCGCTCATTCAATTCACCGACGGTACACTGCTCGCTCAAATTTCGACGCCGGATATGAGGCTTCCTATACAGTACGCGCTGACCGCGCCGCACAGAGCAAAATCGACCGTCAAGAATCTCAATATCGGCAAAACGAGACGCATGACATTCTTGCCACCAAACTATAGAAAATTCCCGTGCCTCAAACTCGCATATGATGCACTGAAAATAGGTGGCAGCATGCCTGCCGTTCTCAACGCGACCAATGACGTGGCGGTGCGTTTGTTCCTGGAGGGACGCATCACATTTCAGCACATACCGAAAATCATCAGGCACGTTATGAAAAAGCACCGACCGCGCACCGGTGGTATCGCCGTATACAAAGAAGCCGAAAAGTGGGCACAGAACATGGTGAGGCAGTACGTATGTTAGATTTCTTATTGTATTCGATTCTTCCGTTTCTCTTTATTCTCGGTTTCTGTGTTACGATACATGAATTGGGTCACTTCATCTTTGCCAAACTTTCAAAAATCCCGGTGGAGAAATTTTCGATCGGGTTCGGACCGCCGTTGGTACGTATGAAAATCGGTGAAACTGATTTTCGCATTGCCTATTTTCCGCTCGGCGGCTACGTGAAGATGGCTGGTGAAGACGAGGGTGAGATCGCCAAAAAAGAAAAAACTGAGGCGCCTGACGTCCCCGGCTTCTATGATGCGCCAATTTGGAAGCGGATAGCGGTCGTTTTCTGTGGGCCGTTGTTCAATGTACTGTCTGCTGGCATCGTTCTCTTTGTTATGATTCTCGCCTATGGTGTCATCGTGACGCCGTTCATGAAGATAACCGTGGAAGCGTCAAGCTACTACGCACGGCAGGGATTTGCCACAAATGATTCAATTGTCGCCGTCAACGATCTGCCGGTGGAAAGCTGGGAAGCACTCTGGGAGATCGTTGACCGAACAGCTGATAACCGTGTCCGCATTACGGTCATACGTGATGATGGTTCGATGCACGTCCTGCACGCACGCATTGACGAGGATTCAGCTGGCATAGCACCACTCGTACCGCCAATCGCTGGTGCGCTCAAACAGAACAGTCCGGCCCACAAAGCAGGAATGGCACAGGGTGACAGCATCATTTCAATCAATGGCACGACCATTACGAGCTGGACAGAAATGGTCGATATCGTCCGAACCGCACATAATACACCACTTCGATTTACCTGGGTGCACCGGGGAGATACACTGGCCGCAGCAATCACCCCTGAACCGTTCTATGATCCGGTCGAGGGCGATACGATCGGTCAGATCGGTGTCTTTATGCCCCACGGCCGCACACAGGTCTCTTTCCTGAGGGCCTTTGTGCTATCAATACAGCGAACCGCAGAGATGATCTATCGCGTGCTCGAAATTTTCTATCAGCTCATAACCCGACAGATTCCAGCGAGACAACTCGGAGGACCCATTGCCATTTTCAGATTAAGCACTGAATCTGCCCAGTGGGGGTTTGAGTACCTGCTCGGTCTCTTGGCGATCATCTCGATAAACCTCGGACTGATAAACCTCTTCCCCATTCCCGCACTTGATGGTGGTCATATCATTATTGCGGTCATTGAAGCGGTCCGTCACAAACGGTTTTCAAGTAGAACCCGGCTTATCATACAACAAGTCGGGTACGCACTCATCTTCCTGCTCATTATTTTTGTTACCTTCAACGACATTACTCGGTAGTTACGCGATTATGCGAGAATAACCTGCGCATACAATGAGAATACTCTTCTTCAATCCAGCGACAGCACAGAAGCGATTCATACCCTTCGAAGCGATCAAAGGCAGTGCTTTTTTCCGACGACCCAATTACGACGCGATGCGCCTCCAGTACCTCTCAAAAGATCATGACTACTACTACTACGATGAGCGAATAGAGGAGAAGCCAGACTACACTCCGCACCTTGTCGTCGTCAACGTTCCCCTTAATCTCTCACGGTACATTGAGAGTACCATCAGACGTATGTTCCCGGGACCGACAAAGATCGTCGGCTATGGCTTCTATCCGACACTCTTTCCCACACGGATGAAGAAAGCGTGTGACAGTGTTGTCATCGGTGACATTGCAAACATATGGAAGACGATTCTGGCGGATGCACAGAGAAAGAAACTTGAGCGTTACTACCAGTCAGACGGAACCTACCAGTTCAATATTGACCGGGAAATCGAATCAAAGTACGGGTTCACACCGATACTTTCACAGTTGAGAACATCCTTTGGCTGCACCTGTCTGGGTGAACACAAAGACTACTGCTATGAAAACATACTGTACAAGAAATTCGTTCGGTGGAACATCAAAGAAGCCGTTGAGGAAGTATCGAACGCCAAAAGGAAAATTATTTTCATACGTGACGATGATTTTCTATACGACGTAGGATACGCCATTGCGTTGCTCGATCAGTGCTGGGCATACAAAAAAATGTGGGTATTTGACACAAGCGGTTCTCTCTTTGAGCAGCCGAAGCTCTTTCCCTTTCTTCGCGATCGCGGCGTGAGGATAATATACCTCAAGGAGGACTGGCTCGGTACCAATCTCAAGCAGAAGCTCAGAAATCCGAATTTCGTTAGAGAAAAAATACGGCACGTGCGCATGATTCACAACTACCGAATCGCCTGTGGGTGCAAGATACGGCTCGGTTTTGAAGGTGAAGACTACGCGTTTTACCAGGAACTGCTTCAATTCCTCATACACATGAAAATCGATTTAATAAAACTTTCCACCCAAACACCGATACCAAAGACGCCCACCCACCAGAAGTACAAACAGGAACGCCTCGTCGAACAGGACTTGACGCTCTACGATCAGTGGATGCCGGTCGTACGGATTCCGAGCCTAACACCGCAGGCACTGTATTCATACATGGAGATGCTGCGCGATCGTTTCTATTCATGGGATTCAATACTCCAGCGCAACATACTGGTGACACCAAAGCTTGGATTCTACAATACCGTCTTTTTCTATCTTATTCCCAACCTTTCTTACCGAAACAACTTTCTTGAAAAAGTCGGCTACCCACCTTAGCAATAAGGCATACAAAGGCACGTGACGGCACTGTTCGGCAATCAAAGGCGCACGCGGCAATGAACGGCAGAAATGGCCAGAGGGCACGAAATCCGTATCGCCTTGCTGCCCAGTCATGCCTGTATATGCCTTCAGTACCTTCAATTGCACTCAGGTGCCTTCAATTGCCCTCAGGTGCCATCAATTGCCTTGTTCGGTATGCCTTCCAATGCCCTGAATTGCCTTACCGTTATGTACTAGCGAAGACCGAGGTATTTGTGGATCTGCGGAATAATGCGAACGTCCGGCAGCCAGCCGAGCGCCTGTTTTTGCATGTCTACATACGGTTTGATCGGCTTCAGCACAATCGGCTGAATGACCAGTGGTATGCGTTTATCAACCGCCTTGATAATGTCGCACACGGTTGCTACCTCTTGTGACAAGACGTTCTGGTTAATGGTTATCTTGACGAACACATTTTTCTGGGCTGCGATGCGCAGACACTGAGCATGTGCATCCCACGGCGTTTTCTCACCGGTTGCCGATTCTATCTTGAAGTCGATCGCGATCGTATCGATATAATCAATGACCTGCTGCAGCGCATCCGGCACTGTTCCATTCGTTTCCAGGTACACGTCTTTTCCCAATGCCTTGCAATCTTTGCTAACTTCTAGGAGAAAATCGGGCTGCGTGAGCGGCTCGCCACCGGTTATGGAAACCGCACGCTCGGTGATTCTCGGCACAATAAATTCAGCAGCGACTGGATTATCAAACTGTTGACCATTGTACTCAAACGCACCGGTTCGAATACGTGCATCTGGTGTATCGCAATAGTTACAGGCACGATTGCAGCCGAGAAAACGAACAAACGTCTGCCTCGTGCCCGCGTATATACCTTCGCCTTGAATGGATGTGAAGAGCTCTCGTACGTACCCTTTCACCGTAAACGAGGCCGCACGACCGTGGTGCGCAAACTGGACACACATTGCTCTGTCAGCGCTATGGTACCCACCTTACCTTGCCGCGCGCACGGCCGACCGCATCGTTGTCGCGCGTGTACTGCTCCATAGTATCAAGCGCCAACTGGTGGGGATCAATGCCATAGTCATTGAGCCCTCTTGTTACAACTGGTGTGTTCTTCGAAGAGATATTGATTCCAAAATGGATGAGTGATGATACCGGGCTTTTCGTCGCGATGGAAACTGACAACTTGGCGTCGTTATCATAGAGGTCAGACCCAGCGCGCGCGACAGCACTGCTGCAGCCGAGGCGCATGAGCGTGTCGTGCACAACCGCGGCGAGCAACATCTGCCGTAAAATAATTCTCTCAAGGTCGGCATCAAAATGTTCAACGAGAAAATGAAGCATATCTTCAGAATATATTTTGTTCTGTGCAATTAAGTCTTCAATATCAACCATTGCTTCACGTTTAACATCGCATGAGCCACAAAAGGCGACAATTGCATCGCCGCGTATGCCACACTGCTCATATATGTAGTGGCTTCTGAGCTGCTCACCCGTGTAGTCGATGCGTTCACTAATGAACAGACTATTCATTCTTCAATGAGCCGATCAAGGTGCTCACGTGCGGATGCCAATGTGGGGTCGAGCTTGAGCGCGAGGCGGAACGCATTGCGCGCGTGTTCATTGTCGTTGAGTCCCTCATAGGCAATACCCATATTGTAGTATAGTTTTGGATCAAGCTTGTTGAGCTTCTCTGCTTTCTTGAGCGACTTGAGCGCCTCATCAAATTCCTGACTGAGGATGTAAAGGTTGCTCAGCTCAATCAAATGTTCATAATCACTCATAACTTCTCGATCTTTTCCAGATCAACATTTGCGCCGAGGAGAATGATCACGTCGCCGGAAATAACCTCATTTTCACCGCCCGGACCAATAATCACCTCTTCTTTGAAATCGGTTGAACCATCAGGCTGAGAAAAGGGCACCTTTCGTTTGATCGCAATAACGCTCACCTTGTATTTTTCGCGCAACTTGAGACCACTAAGTGTCTTGCCAATGAACTTTTTTGGCGAAACAATCTCAATTATACCATGTGTCTCGGACAGTTCGATGAAATCGAATATCTTAGGGCTTGCAAGACTATCAGCCAGTCTCTCCGCCATTTCGCGCTCGGGAAATACAATTCTATCCGCGCCGACGCGCTTGAGGATCTTTGCGTGCAGTTCGCTCTTGGCCTTCACAATGACCTGACGTAATCCCATTTCCTTGAGCGATAGTGTAATCATAATACTATCCTCAACAGTTTCACCCATACTGACGATCGCGGTATCGAAATCGGCAACGCCGAGTTCTTTGAGTGCTTTCTCATCAGTTGCATCCATGACCACGGCCTGGGAAACAGTACCCTCCATTTGCTTCACGCGATTCTCGTCCTCATCAATCGCCAGTACGTCAAACTTCTTCTCACTCAATGACTTGGCAATGCTCGATCCAAAACGGCCAAGACCAATAACGACAAATTGCTTCATCAATGCCTCCTCACGACCTATTGATACCGAGTTTCTTCCTCAGGTGTGGTATCAAACCGCCATCAGTAATAATTTCAAGAATAAAGGGAGGCAGCAGAGCTCCCTTGATTTTTTTCTTTGTCCGTTCATTGCTGATAGTACCTCGCTGCAGATCAACCTGCAGTTTGTCGCCGTGCCGGGCAAAGTGCGTGATACCCGGCGTCACGAGAACGGGTAAACCAACATTGATCGCATTCCGGTAGAAGATCCGAGCAAACGATTCAGCAATAACTGCAGCAATGCCAAAGTACTTGAGGCACGTTGCCGCTTGTTCGCGCGATGAGCCGCAGCCGAAATTCTTACCGGCAATAATAATATCCCCTTTTTGCGCCTGTTCACGGAACTCCGGGTACACTGCTTCAAAACAGTGCCGCGCCATTTCTTCACGATCAGTCGTGATGGAAAGGTACTTTCCTGGATAGATCACATCAGTATTGATATCATCGCCGAATGCGTACACAGTACCGCGTATCATGGTTCGGTGATCTCTCCTGTGAGCGCTGACGATGCGACCGTTGCCGGCGAAGCTAGGTACACAGAGGATTCAGGACTGCCCATTCTGCCCCGAAAATTGCGGTTTGTCGTTGCCACGCACACCTCTCCTGGCGCGAGCAGACCCTGGTGTGCACCGAGACACGGTCCGCAGCCAGGATTGAGAATCAACCCGCCTGCCATGACCAGCGTCTCAAGGTATCCTCGCTTGAGTGCTTCAAGGTATACGCGCCGTGATGCCGGGATGACGAGCAGCCGCACACTTTTGTGAATAGTTTTCCCCTCGAGCAGACGCGCCGCAACGGCAAGGTCTTCAAGCCTGCCATTTGTGCAGGAACCGATCAGTGCCTGATCAATCTTTGTGCCGTTGACTTCGGTAACGTCCTTCACATTATCGACGGCATGCGGACAGGCGATCTTACTCTTGAGATCAGCTACATCGATCGCTAATCTACTCTTGTATTCTGCGTCCTCATCAGGAAGCATCACTTCGAACGGTTGACCGGTTCGTTCTTTGACGTACGATACGGTCGTACTATCGGGTATGACAAATGCAACCTTTGCGCCCATTTCCATTGCCAGATTGCTGAGCACCATCCGTGAGGCAATGCTCATTGTTTCAATGGTGGGACCATGGAATTCAACCGCACAGTAGTTTGCACCATCTGCCTTGAGTTGACCAATGATGTGAAGAATGAGATCCTTGGCTGAGACATAGGGTCGAAATGTACCGGATACAGTAATCTGTATGGTCTCAGGAACGCGCAGCCACAATTCGCCAGTCGCCCAAACTCCAGCCATCTCCGTAGCTCCGATGCCGGTCGCAAATGTACCAAAGGCACCGTGTGTCGTCGTGTGTGAGTCAGTACCAACGAGCACCTCACCTGGTCGACAGTGTCCAAACTCGGGTAGGATTTGATGACAAATACCTTCTTTGAGGTCGTAGAAATGTGTAATGCCCTGTTCCCGCACAAACGCCCGGAGGCGTTTGTGCGTGGCTGCGGTCTTCTCACTCTCGGCGGGAATACGGTGGTCAAACAGTATCACGATACTTTTGTTATCCCAGACCGCGTCAATACCGATCTCCTGGAACGAACGTAGCACAACATCGGCATTTTCATGAGACATCGCCACGTTGACCTTTGCCATGACAATTTCGTGTACGGCGCAGGCGTTCTTACCGCTTGCCTTGGCCAGAATCTTTTGTGCCATCGACATGCTCGGCATTAGGCTTTTGGCTTTAGGCATTGGTCGTCCTCAATTCATTTAACATTTGTCATTTGCCTTTTGAATTTTGCCTTTTACCATTATCCAAGTCTCTTTCCCACGGTCCATTATACTCGACATCCTGACTGCACATTTTTCGCATTGGCTTCTGCGTTGTCATTTCTTCATATACGTGGGCGATGAGGCCGGCACATCTGCCCAGCACGAAGAATGCCTTGCCAAGTCTATAATCAAAACCCATATCCGATAGGATCGCGGCAATCGCACCGTCAACATTAATCGGCAGTGCCTTTTTCTTGGCGAATTCGCGTTCGATCTGCTGTGATAGAGCGATGTGGTCCTTGGCACACCCGTGTTTCTTTGCGAGTTCGTAGAGCCGCTGTGTGCGTGGATCCTGCGTATGAATGCGGTGGCCAAATCCAGGCATTCGGAGGTTTTGTTCTTTAAGTGATGCAAGTAGCCGTTGCGCTGTCTGTTCGAGACTCCAGTTCTTTTTGTGCATTTCTGTCACCCACTCCTGCAATATTCGCGCGCCGTCTTCGATTGCACCACCGTGTACGTCACCGATCGCGAGAATGCCTGCAGCAACCGCTGTTGGCAGCGGTACGCCAGCTGAAGCAACAATGCGCGCGCTGTGTGTCGAGGGTGGCGTGACACCGTGATCAATACAAGCAGTTATGAGTGCATCTACCATCACGGCTTCGTTCTCATCGGGCATTCTACCCTTAAGAAGTAAGAAGAATACGTTCGCAAACCGCACCTGGCCGATGAGCTCTTCTTGCCGGTAGCCGCGTGTCATAATGTGATTAGGTTTAGTCTTTGTAATACTTGTTCTGTGCTGTACCCATTGAGCCTTCGATGATCGCACCGGCATGGCCGAGCCGCTTTCCCTGCGGTGCGGCTTTGCCGGTAATGTACGCAATCACCGGTTTTGACATCTGTTTGATGTAGGGTGCCGCGAGCTCTTCATATACGCCACCGATCTCGCCGGCCATGACCACTGCATCAGTTTCTGAATCCGTCTCGAACAAGCGTAACACATCCTCAAAGTTTGTGCCGAGGATCGGATCACCACCAAGACCGACTGACGTAGATTCGCCAAAACCCGCCAGGTTCAAAGAGTTCGCCAGATAGTAGGTGATGGCACCGCTTCGAGCAACCGTACCAATACGCCCCGGTTGAAATGTTTGTGTCGGTAGCATGCCAACCAGCGCCTTTCCGGGCGAAATGAGTCCGGGCGTGTTGCCGCCAATGACCATGGTGCCGCGTTCCTGTGCACACGCCCGTGCGTAGAGCATGTCATGTATTGGTATACGCTCGGTTATTACAACCACGGTCTTGATGCCAGCATCAACTGCTTCGAGAATGGCGTCCTTGGCAAAGCGCGGTGGCACCCATATACTCGACACGGTCGCACCAGGGTGAGCACTGAGACAATCGTACACCGTATCATACACTGGCACGCCCTCAACCTGCTGACCTGCTTTTCCTGGCGTTACGCCGCCAACAATGGTCGTCCCGTAGTCACGCATGAATCTCGTGTGCAATGAGGCGTTCTTGCCGGTGATTCCCTGGATAATTGTCTGTGTCCCTCGGTTAATAATAATTGACACGGCTATTCCTCGTATGCTACCCGAATGGTTTCTTGTATGACTTCTTCTATCGGCGTATCAAACGAATAGATTTTGATATTTTTGAACAACTCAGGGTGATCCTGTTTTGCCTGTTCAAGAATTTTCCTTCCTGCCTCTTCCATATTACCGGTCATGCGCATAATCATTGGTTTTTTTGGTTTGTATTCGGAAACATACTGTACCACTGCCTGAGCCCAGTCATCACAGCGGGAAATACCGCCGAACCGCGCACCAAAGATCGCCTTGACCCGGGGATTATCAATGAGCAGCCCGAGCATTATTCGCAGCTTCTCCTGGGTCGGCGCTCCGCCTGAATCCATGAAATTAGCCGGCCGACCACCGTAGTGCTCGATCAAGTCAATTGCGGCAATGCCGAACCCAGCACCACCCGGAAACACCCCGATATCTCCATCAAGATCGACGTACGGAATAGCGTTTGCCTTGGCGATTTTTTCACGCTCGCTAAGCTCACCAACCTCATGCCGTGCAACAATTCCCATCTGTTTCAGCTCAGGGTGCCGGAACATTGCATCCTCATCAAGATCAATCTTTGCATCGAGCGCGACCA
>Ga0111198_1019_pt1 | contig 24017 bp, 19 predicted proteins | sample DeeMarSWOR324_28_FD_80370 | JGI IMG/M metagenome (GOLD analysis project Ga0111198, IMG submission 80370) | candidate division WOR_3 bacterium SM23_60
TAGATGCTCGATAAATCGAGCGACTACAGGTGCAAGTTTCAGACGCTCCCCCCACACAGACACGTGTCATCAACGACCATGTGACTATCAGACAATTGGACAATAGGACTAATCAAGGGAACAGCTGCGGTGTGCGTCTCTAGTTGTTTGTCTTTTCGCGTTGTTGGTTGATCGGCGGTAAGGCGTTGTGCTTTTGTTTGTATTCTTCGATTAACTCGTTGTATTCCTTTTCGTGATCCGCGGTCGCATGAAATCGGAAAAAAGATACAGTCGGATATTCAGATTCTTTTTTGTCATTGATTTCTGCGATAGTCCGCGCAAGACTTTCAGTATGCCCGATATACAGTAAGTCTTGGAGAATACCGGCAAGTTCATAGACACCAGCGAAATCTGGAGCATTGATAATCTGTTCAGGAATAAGTTTACGCCAAATGTCTTCAATCGGCATGGCATAGTGTACACACGCTTGACCCGATGTCAAGGACTAGCTTGTTGAATTGTTGGGATAGTTGAGATGGCCGTAATAGTTGGACGGTTGGTAACTATCCAGCTATCCAACTATGAGGTTATTTCATCTATAAAGTGTGTGGTGAGGTCGCCGGCAATGAACTTCTCGTTGTCCATTATTTTTCGATGAAAGGACGCGGTTGTCGCTATGCCTTCAATAACCAGTTCACCGAGGGCCTGTTTCATGCGGGCAATCGCCTCAGTCCGTGAATTGCCGTGGCAGATGAGCTTGCCGAGCAGAGAATCATACATACGGGGGATCGTATAGCCAGCAAAGATGTGCGTATCAAAACGGACACCGAGACCTTGTGGCATATGGAAAAACGTTATTGTCCCTGGTGTTGGCATAAAATTACGATTCGGGTCTTCGGCGTTTATGCGACACTCGATGGCGTGCCCTCTGAGTGCGAAATTCTTCTGCTTAATCCTGATCTTTTCACCGAGAGCAATTTTTATCTGTTCCTTAAGCAAGTCGACACCGCTGACCATTTCGGTGACTGGATGTTCCACTTGTATACGCGTATTCATTTCCATGAAGTAGAAGTTCTTTTTTTCGTCCATGAGGAATTCAATTGTGCCAGCTGATCGATAACCGATATTTGATGCAGCTTTGGCCGCAGACGCGAGCAATTTTCTTCTCATGGTTTTAGTGACCGCTGGCGAAGGTGATTCCTCGATGAGTTTCTGATGTCGACGCTGTATTGAGCACTCACGTTCGCCGAGCGCAACAACATTGCCGAATGTATCACCGACTATTTGAACTTCGATGTGGCGCGGACGCGCAATGAACTTCTCGACGTAGATTCGACCATCGCCGAATGCGGCCTTGGCTTCCGCCTGTGCGATACGAAAACCCGACTCGAGTTCCGCAGTGTTGTGGGCAATTCGCATACCTTTACCACCGCCACCTGATGCAGCTTTGAGTATGACCGGGAAACCGATGTGTTTGACAATTGGCTGCGCCTCGCCGAGGACCGCAATAGCACCTTCGCTTCCGGGAATGCCCTTGATGCCGGCTTGACTCATTGTTCTCTTTGCTTTAATTTTATCGCCCATGAGTCGCACATGATCTGGCGTCGGGCCAATAAAGGTGATGCCACACGATTCACAGATCTCGACGAAATCAGAGTTTTCGGCAAGGAAACCATAGCCAGGATGAATTGCCTGGGCGCCCGTAATTTCCGCCGCACTGATAATGCTCGTGATGTTCAGATAGCTCTGTTTGCTCGATGCCGGACCGATACAGACTGCTTCGTCCGCGAGTTTAGTATGCAGGGCGTCACTGTCTGCTTCAGAGTAGACGGCGACCGTCTTGAGCTTGAGCTCTTTCGCAGCGCGAATAATGCGGATTGCAATTTCGCCGCGATTTGCGACAAGAATTTTGTCAAATTTCATTGATTGAGACTAACGAATAGCCGTAACAGTATGCGTGTGGGTGACTGCTCTATTTTTTGTCGAACGCTTCCCAGCCGCGCTCAGCAGTTGCTTCGATACCGACAAGACGGAGTTTGAACTCATCAGGATTTGTGACTGCCTGTATTGCATCATCGTACGCGATCATGCCATCTTTGTACAACTTGAATATTGATTGGTCAAATGTCTGCATGCCGTATTGACCGTAGCCTTCTTCAATGGCTGATTGTATCAGCATGGTCTTTACCGGATCAAGGAGGTATTCTTTTATCGTTGGTGTTGATAAGAGGATTTCAACGGCCGGGATTCTTCCTTTACCGTCAGCACGCGGCAGCAACCGCAGTGAGACAACACCGACGAGTGTGGTCGCGAGTAGGACTCTCACATGTTGGTGCTGGTGAGGCGGATAGAATGAGATGATTCGGTTGACCGTTTCTGTGGCATTGAGCGTGTGGAGTGTGGACATGAGAAGATGCCCTGTATCAGCAGCCTTGAGCGCAACATCCATGGTTTCTCGATCCCTGATTTCACCCATGAGTATGACGTCAGGATCCTGACGGAGGATATGTTTGAGAGCCATGGAGAACGAGGTCGTATCCATGAGTACTTCGCGCTGGGAGATAATCGAGAGGTTGTCACGGAACAGATACTCAATCGGATCTTCGATTGTAATGATGTGGCGGGAGACGTTCTCATTTATATGTTCGATCATGGCAGCGAGCGTCGTTGACTTACCACTTCCAGTAGTGCCGGTACAGAGAACAAGACCGCGTGCCTTTAGGGCGAGGTCCTTGAGAATGAGTGGAAGGTTCAATTCTTCAATTCTGCGCACCGAGATTGGAATTGCTCTCATCGCGATTGCAATGCTCCCTCTCTGCAGAAAGACATTTACTCTGAACCGGCCAATGCCGCGGACACTGATTGCAAAATCCATTTCCTTCATACGTTCGAACGTCTGCTGCTGCGAAGGAGTCATGAGCTTATACGCCCACGATTTCAAGATTTCAGGTGTCAAAGATTCGCCTTTTTCCGATACCAATTTACCATCAATTCTGAATACGGGAGCGGCATTGGCTTTCAGATGTAAGTCAGACGCATTGACTTTCATCATCTTTTCCCAGAGCGTTTTCAATTCCATAGTCAGCCTCTTTTTTGTAAATTCTACATTTTTTCAACCAAGAACAGCTCTTGGTTGTATTCAACCGGGTCTTCGTTCTTGGCGAGTATCCTTACGATCTTCCCTGCAACATCTGATTCGATTTCATTCATCAGTTTCATTGCTTCAACGATACAGACAACTTGACCAGGCTTCACAATATCGCCCACCTCAACGTACGGCTGAGCATCAGGGCCAGGTGCCCGGTAGAATGTACCGACAATGGGCGAGCGTATCGCCGCAGCATTAGGGGGAAGCGTTTCTGTTACTGCTTCTGCGCGCTGCACGACATTCTCTGAACGCGGCGGTGCAGTTCGTGTCGGCACGACAGCCTGCGCCGGCGTGTTGTCTTTTGATTTGCTCACGCGCACCTTGCGGCCCCACATATCAGTTACTTCGATCTCAGCAACAATACTGTTCTCAAGTAGTTTCACGAGTTTTTCGATATTCTTCAGTTTCATTTAATGAGTCCTGATAGCCAATCTTTGAACGATTGAAAATCCTCTTCCTTTGGTTTCTCGGGTTTTTGCGGTGGTTCCGGAGGGGGCTCTTCGGAAGACGGCGTTTCTTCAGAAGGCGGACTGATATCTTCTAAGTTTTCACTGTCTTGAGCCGGTGTTTCTTTTTGTTCCGGTTGCGGTGTCTGCTCGTACGCAGGTTCAGGACTGATCAGTGTCTCCTGCTCCGGCGTTTCGGGTGGTGAAGGCTCGACCGTGCCGGTTTGTTCAATGATGATATCTCCCGGTTGCTCAGGAGTTTCTGGTTTGTCGAATGGGTTTTCATCTTGTGGCGTCGTAATAAGTTTTGATATTTCTTCACTATCCATTATCTCTTCGGGTAGATGTTCTTGATCAGGAACAGTCGGCTCACGGCTTTCTGGTTCTTGAACAACTGGTTCTTGAGTCTCTGGTTCTTGGACAGTTGGTTCTTGAGTCTCTAGTTCCTCGGTTCTTGGCTCTTGGGCAGTTGGCTCTTGAGTCTCTGGTTCTTGGACAGTTGGCTCTTGAGTCTCTGGTTCTTGGACAGTTGGCTCTTGAATCTTCGGTTCTTGATTTTTGCCGGATAGGATGTCTTCGAGTGAAAAAACCTGGTGCTCTTGCGTTGGTTCGTGGGTCACTACATCAGAAGGTTGTTCTGGCGGTGGTTTTTGTATCTCCATTTCTGATGGTGGAATATCTGTCTCACGGGTAGTATCCTCAGACTTATATGTTGGCGCGGTTGGCGGTTCAGTGCTCGTGTCTTCCTCGAGTGACCCTTTGAGCGCCTTAACTTTTTGCTGAAGTAAGAGGTCAGAGGGATCAGTATAGAGGAGGCGTTCATATATTTCGAGCGCCTTTTTCATATCCCCACGTTGTTCATATTCTTGAGCCATGGAAACTGTATACATTGGCTCGTTTCTTTCTTCTGATACGAGATCAGCGAGCTTTTCTTTTACCGTCGTATCAAACGGATCGAGCGCAAGAATGCCCTTGTATGCTGCGATGAGCCCTTCATTGTCTTTGAGAAAGGCGCATGTTTGTGCGAGCATTCTGTAGGCGACGACATTTTGCGGGTCGAGCGATATGGTTTTCTCAAATGATTCTCTTGCCTGATTGTAATTGCGAGAGTCGAACAAGCATTTTCCACGAATGAGGTGTGCGAGCGGGTAGTCGGGGTGGTGTTCGAGTCCTTGGTTGAGCACGTCGATCGCTTCATCGATCATCTTATTCTTTCTGTACGCATCTGCCAGTTGTACGAAGATGCGCGACGTTGGATCTTTGCTAAATCGTTCGCTGAGACGTGCGATTTCAGAAAAATCTCGCTCTGCCATGTTCGCCTCCAATGAATTTAAAATATATTAACCAATTTGTTATGTTTGTCAAGAGTGCGATTGTTCATGTACATCTACTATTCAACGAGTTCGAAAGAGTTGAGTATTACTTCTACCATCGTGAAGTAATCCGTTTTCCGTTCGCCTGGGTTGAAGAGCAGACCATCGAGAACGTAGAGTGTATCCTTTTTCTTAAGGAAGTAGGATAAGAATGGACCGCCTGCAACGAGCGAATCATTCTGCCATACTCCTCTGAGGCGAATACCTTTCATGCTTTTGAATTCAATTTCCTCAGTGCGCGTGAGGTCTCTGAGGATGTAGTCTCCTTTGTAGTACGCGCGTGTTAGCGAATCTCTTTTGCTGAGCGCGTAATCACGTGATAGCTCGGCAGTGTACGGCTCTTTGTAGAAGAAGATCACCCGGTCAGGAAAATGTGTATGCACAAAAATAAAATTATCATCCTTGTACGTTGAATCGATGAGCCAACCTTTGGCAACATCAAATGTCACTCCGTAATTGCTTAAGGTATTTTTCAGTCTGTGATCGATTTGCTTCACGTAGTAATTCGTCTTTACGCGGTTGTAGTAATTCTCCTCTAGAATTTCTGTGATAACAGCCTTGAACCGGAGTAACCCTGCTTCAATGTATTGAGGCTCAGAGACGGCGAGGACGACCACGAGTTGAGGCTTTGACCACAGATCCTCGAGTCTAAAAAGTGTGAAGGTGTCTTGTTCAGTTGTTTTTTTTGCCTCGTCGTCGAGGAGAATATCAATGAATCCGTCTTGCAGCGAGCCGTATAGTAACAGTGTGTGAAACTTCTTGACCGAGTTTATCGCTGTATCCTGGGCAAAAATGAATGCGAAGAGGGATTCTTTCTGAGGCACGTAGTTGTACAGCTGGAGATTGTTCTCAATGAGTTGTGAATCGATCGTGGAAGAAATAACCACAATATCCCTGCTCTTACCATAGGTGGGTGGAATACGGGCACATGACGTGAGAAGCACGATGACCAGGCCACTGAACAGAATCGCTGGGCATAGGCGTTTTCCGAGACTGACGAGCGTACTAGCGTCGTGCACGCGTGAGCTACCAGCAAATGTTTGCATGCTTTCCTCCTTTATCCGATGCGCAATAGCTCCTGTTTTGCGGCCAGCGTGTCAAGGTGACGCCGTACAGCGGCATATTGCGGTTGAGTTATATCAGGATCTTCGTGAACAAGTGCGAATGCATCATCCCGCGCGAGGAAGAGAAGTTCACGGTCGGCATCGAGGTCACCGATTCGTATGTCAGGCAATCCATGTTGTCGTTTTCCGAGAATTTCTCCAGGTCCCCGTAGGGCAATATCCTTCTGTGCGAGGGCAAAGCCATCGTTATTTTTCTCAAAGAATGCAATTCTTTCGTACGTTTCTGGACTAACGTAACGATCGAGGAAGAGAAAGCAGTAGGCGTTATCCGCGCCTCGACCGATACGCCCGCGCAGTTGATGCAATTGGGCAAGTCCAAATCGCTCTGGATGTTCAATCAACATAATGGTCGCATTAGGGATATCAACTCCGACCTCGACGACGGTCGTCGCAACAAGGATATTGAGGTCACTACGGCGGAATCGTTCCATAGTTGCTACCCGCTCAGCAGTCTTCAACCGTCCATGAACAATGCCAACAGACCACCCAGGCAGTTCTCTTTCTATTTCCTCGTACGCTTCTTTGACTGACTTCAGCTCCATCTTCTCTGATTTTTCGATCACCGGGCAGATGACAAATGCTTGCCGGCCACGGCGCAGTTCCTTGTCAATGAGTACGAATGCGGCGTTTCGTTCTTTCTGCCGGACGATTTTCGTTACGACTACCCCGCGGCGTGGTGGTTTCTCTCGCAATGTTGAAATATCAAGGTCTCCATACAGGGTGAGCGCCAGTGTCCGCGGAATGGGTGTGGCGGATAAGACGAGAAAATCAGGATTGACCCCCTTATTGACGAGCGCTGCACGTTGCATGACGCCGAAACGGTGTTGCTCATCGACGACGGCAAGCCCAAGCCGGTTAAAGACGACATGTTCCTCGATCAGTGCGTGCGTACCGAAGATGATACGCGCTGTGCCACGATTGATTCTGTCTGCGATTTTTTCCCTGTCCTGTTTTTTTGTGCTACTTGTGAGAAGATACGGTGTGATGTCGAGCCGTTTCAATATATCCATGAGATTGAGAAAGTGCTGTTCGGCAAGTATCTCGGTCGGCGCCATGAGAACTGCCTGATAGTCACGTTCGAGAGCGATGAGCATTGCATAGAGTGCGACAACGGTTTTCCCTGATCCAACATCTCCCTGTAACAAACGGTTCATCGGCCGCTCACGCGCCATGTCTTGGGCGATCTGCTGGATAACAGCTTGCTGTCCGTTTGTCAACGTGAACGGAAGCATGTCGACAAATCGTTTTGTGAGGGTACCAGTTTCTCTTAACGCAATACCATCCTGCTTAGTAATTTTTGCCTTACGTTGTGCTAACATGAGTTCGAAGAAGAAAAACTCATCGTACACCAAACGCCGTCGTGCCTGCTGCGCGGTACGTATCTCTTCGGGAAAATGGAGATTCTTGATTGATTCCGGCAGAGACATCAGATTGTGTTTTTCCCGCACGGTCTGAGGAAGCGTTTCATTGAGCTCGTCAAGGCACTCATCGACAGCTATTTTCGCTGCCCTGCGTACATCCCACAGACTCAGACCCTCAGTTAAGGGGTAGATCGGAATAATCGTGCCACGTGTTGTATTAGATTGTTCATCTTCGTGCATGATTTCGTAGAGTGGGTTAACAAACTGCTTGCGTTTATACAGACCAACCTTTCCAGAAACCATGAGTACATCACCAACCTTAAATTTCTTTTTTAAGTCTGGTCGGTTAAACCACAGTACTTCGATGGAATCAGAACCGTCGGTCAAGTAAATACTGAGCAGGCTGCTCCAATTTTTGGTTCTTCTGTAGTTGAGTAGCCGAATGCGACCGACAACTGTCGCCTCATCATCAACGTGCAGGTCTTTGATGCGGAGTACAGTTGAGTAATCGACGTATCGGTACGGCACGAAGTACAGTAGGTCGTGTACGGTTTCGACACCGAGCTTCTTGAAACAAAGCGATCTCTTTGGTCCAATCCCTTTGACATACTGAACCGGGCTTGTGATTTTGAGGAATGTTTTCTTCGCCACTTACTTCGCTTCTGACGTCTGTTTCATTTCTTTGTGAAAGGCATCATGATTGAGTGCTTTGTACTCTGCTTCCTCCTGTGTAACTACTCCTCTTCGGACAAAATTCGCAAGGCAGGCGTCAAATGCAATCATACCAGCTTGCTGTGATGTCTGCAGAATTGAACTGATTTGATGCGTTTTGGCCTCACGAATGAGATTGCGGAGGGATGGAGTGGCAACGAGGATCTCATAGGCAGCAACCCTACCTGCGCCATCGGCGCGCGTGAGAAGGTCCTGCGAGATAATGAATAGGAGATTCAAGGATAGCTGCATACGTATCTGGTTTTGCTGGTGTGGAGGAAAGACATCAACAATACGATCGATCGTAGAAATCGAATCTGATGTGTGGAGCGTTGTGACTACGAGATGTCCGGTCTCAGCAGCAGTAATCGCAAGCTGAATAGTTTCAAGGTCGCGCATTTCTCCAACCAGGATAACATCAGGGTCCTGCCGCAGGACATACTTGAGCGCATTAGCAAAGGAATGAGTATCGCGGCCAATCTCTCGCTGGGTAACGATCGCTTGGACGTTTTTGTGAATGAATTCAACCGGATCCTCGACAGTCACAATATGGCAAGTGTCGTGCGTATTGCGGTGATGTATGAGCGCGGCCATAGTCGTTGTTTTTCCGCATCCCGAAGGGCCAGTAACAACAATGAGGCCACGTGGCCGCATTGCCATCTCTTTGAGAATCGGCGGTAGCAAAAGTTCGTCGATTGTAGGAATTTTACCAGGGATTTCACGGAACACGCCGCCGAGGGTTCCGCGCTGCTTGAAGAGATTAACTCGAAATCGTGCACCGCTCGGCATTTCATACGAGAAGTCAAGTTCAAAGGAGGCCTGGTATTCCTCGACCTGTTTTTTGGTTAGGAGTTTTACAAACTCGCTTTCGATATCGACTTTTGTGAGTGGAGGCATATCCATGAGCTTGAGCTCGCCATTTATGCGCATGATCGGGGGTGATGCAGCCTTGAGAATGAGGTCTGAGGCATTGAATTGTATTTGTGCTTTAAGCAGTTCCTGGAGATTCATTGATTAAACTCCACCTGGAATTCATCAGGATGATTGCAGTGCGCGAGTGCCTCTTCGTAGTCAATCACCCCTTGCTGATATAAATCCCTCAGGTATCGATCCATTTGGATCATGCCCAAGCGTTGACCGGTCTGCATTGAGGTGTATATCTGATGCGTTTTTGAATCACGTATCGCGCTCCGGATGGCTGGTGTACATATCATGATTTCAAAAGCGGCAGTTCTTCCGGCACCATCCTTGTTGCGGACCAGAGTTTCTGTTATCACCGCTTGCAGCGTTGTTGATAGCTGGAGCCTTATCTGCTGCTGCTGTGCAGGTGGAAATACATCAATAATTCTATCGATTGTCTGGACTGAGTCTATCGTATGGAGGGTTGAGAAGACGAGGTGACCTGTTTCTGCGGCGGTTATGGTCTGCGCCATTGTTTCAAGGTCGCGCATTTCACCGACAAGAATAATGTCAGGATTCTGTCGGACAACCCGACGCAATGCCTCGGCGTAGGATTTCGTGTCAATTCCGATTTCACGCTGTTCGATGATTGAATGCTTGTCACGGTGCAGGAATTCAATAGGGTCCTCGACCGTGATGATGTGCTTTTTCTCGGTTTGATTAATATACTCAATCATTGCCGCGAGTGTCGTTGATTTTCCGCTGCCCGTGGGTCCGGTGACGAGCACAAGTCCGCGTGGCAATTCGGCGATTCTGTTGAAGACCGGTGGGAATCTCCACTCATCCGTGGTTCGGATCTTGAGGGGTATGATACGCATGACTGCGCCGATGTGATTCATTTGCTTGAAACAGTTGACGCGAAACCGGGCAATGCCCGATATCTCATACGCCATATCGAATTCTAACTGAGCTGCGAATTTCTCTTTTTGTATCGGCGCCATGAGACCATAAATGAGTTCCTCGAGGTCGTCATCATCAAGCACTGGCTGCTCCATCTTCTCGAGTTTACCGGCAATGCGGATTATTGGTGGTTCACCGTACCTGAGGTGTAGGTCTGAGCCCTCGCGTAGTACTAGTTCTTCGAGCAGCACATCAAGGTCTACTTTTGCCATGTTCTAAGATTTTTTTTCTATAGCACAGAGCGTACGTGCAAACATAATCGATTTTCCAAAAAATGTCAACCCAGAAGATAGATGAGAGGGGAGAGTTGAGAGGGGAGAGTGGACCGGATTTTTTCACTATCCCCTCTCAACTCTCATCTGTACCCTAGTAGTTGAATTTTGTTCTCAGTATTGCGATGCAGATGCCGATCGCCATGAAACATGCGAGGAGCGATGAACCGCCATAACTGACAAAGGGGAGTGGCACACCAGTAATGGGGAGCAGTCCCATGGTCATACCAATGTTTAAAAACGTCTGGTATCCAAGCCAGGCAAAGACACCAATGGTAACAAGTCCGGCAAATTTGTTTTTTGTCTCTTTCGCGAGGACGAGGAGTCGGTACAAGAGAAAAATGAAGACCGCCAGCATGAGAATAATACCGATGAATCCGAATTCTTCTCCGAGGCAGGAGAAGATGAAGTCGGTGTGCCGTTCTGGCAAGAATTCGAGTTTTTTTTGTGTACCTGACAGAAATCCTTTGCCAATAATACGGCCAGAACCGATTGCAATTTTCGACTGGATGATCTGCCATGACATGCCGCGTGGATCGACCCACGGAGAAAAGAACGATACGATTCGCTGTTGCTGATACTCCCTCAGTGAATTCCAGACAAGGGGCATGATGAGACCAGCGAGAAAATTACTTACGAGACCGTACACCAGATCGCTCAAATTCCTGCGCATATATAGGAAAACGGCGAGGGCAGCAAAATAGATGACCCACACATAAATAGAGAAACTTGCTACTGCGGAGATGATCGGTGAGAAGAAGATGAACAGTGTGACCATCGGCATACCTGCCCAGTAGAGCATGACAACGAGAATAAAGAAGAAAATTTGAGATGCGCCGAGGTCAGGTTCCATAATAATGAGAAGTGCTGGAAGTGAGACAATCGCAAGCGGTATCAGTATGCCCGAGAAGCGGACGAGCTTCTTACGCGCTGATAGGTAGCTCGCGAGAAAGAGTATAGAAGCGAGTTTAGCGAATTCCGATGGCTGAAGAGACATTGTTCCAATTCGAAACCACCGTCGCGGATACAGATCATGGTTGAACAAAACAAGAATCAAAAGGAGTATAACGGTGACATAGAAGAACGGAGCGAGGTTGGACCATATTCGAGGCGATATTTTGGAGAACAAAAACATGAAGGCAATGGCAATAACGAGCCAGATTACCTGTCGAATGAGTATGGAGAGTGTTGCCGTGGAGTAGATCATGAGCAGACCGATGAGCGTGAGTACCGCAACCGCGGTAATAATAGCAAAACTAGGTCTTTTTTGCATAGTTACGGCTATCCATCAGCGAACGGTATGCCCTGATGATTTTGCCGACGATCGGTGCAGCAACACTACCACCATGTCCGGCGTTCTCGACAATTAAAACAACCAAGATATCTGGTTCATCGGCCGGGTCATAGCCGACAAAAATCGAGTGGTCATCGCCGTGCGGGTTCTGGGCAGTACCGGTCTTGCCGCAGATTTCACAGCCGTGTACATTGGCGAGTTGTGCAGTACCGGTTGTGACGACTGCACGGAGTGCCTTTTTCACCGTCGCCAGCGCCTCTGCCGACAGTGTTGTCGTATCATGCAGAGGCGTTGATTTTCTGATAACGTGGGGCGTAACAATGGCCCCGTTGTTTGCAAATACAGAGTAGGCACATGCGAGTTGCAGCGGCGTGACCAGGAGGTCACCCTGGCCAATACTGAGATTGAATATGTGACCGTCGGTCCAGTTCTTGCCATACTGCTTCTCATACCAGCCACGATCCGGAAGCAACCCAGCTTTTTCCATAGGAATATCGATGTTCGTTTTTCGACCGAATCCCAATTGACTCACGCGGGAGATGAGTGTGTCAATGCCGATGTAGCGTCCGAGTTGGTAAAAATAGATGTCGCACGAGTGTACGATTGCGCGGTACAGATTCAGGCTCCCGTGTATTTTCCAGCACCTGAATATCCTACGACCCAGCTGGTACTGACCCTGACAGGGGCTGAAGGTTTTATCCTCGGTTACCATTTTCGCATCGAGTGCAGCCAGGGCAACGAACGGTTTGAATGCTGAGCCGGCCGGATAGAGACTCATGATCGCCCGGTTGTACATGGGTGCATCAGGGCTGTTATTGAGCTCATCCCATTCTGCTTTTTTGAATCCATGGACGAATCCGTTCGGGTCGAATCCTGGTTTTGAATAAAGCACATATATCTCGCCGTTCCGCGGGTGCATACAAACACAGGCAGCTTTGTCGTATTCCTGCAAAAAGACACCGATTGATTCAGCGAGCGTAACGTCAATGGTCGTGTGCACGTCCTTGCCGTGAATGATCGGGGTGGGTCGTTTTTCCGACACAATGCCGACTTCTCTGCCCCGGGCGTCGACCTCAACATATTCAATACCTTCTCTGCCTTTGAGATCATCTTCATAGAATGCCTCGAGACCCATTCGTCCGATCCAGTCGTTAATCGAGTAATCGCCACTGCTCTTGATCTCTCGGTCAGTGACTTCTCCGACGTAGCCGACAAGATGGCACAGAAGTTCATCATACGGGTAGTTCCGCAAGGGTTCAACACCAACATCGACGCCCTTTAGTTCATCCATCTCCTCTTCAATGATTGAGAGATGCTCAAAAGAAATGTCGTGCGCGATCTTAACTGCCATGAAACGGTTCTGTTCGAGTTTGCATTTCTCGATCATCGTTTTTTTATCGGCGTTGAGGATGTGAGAAAGTTTTTGCAGAGTATTTTCATCGACCAGTGCCTGGACAATGGATACGTAGAAACCCGGACGCGTATTGGCAATTTCAATGCCGTTTCTATCGAGTATTCGCCCGCGTGGTGCAGGGATTTGACGTTGCTTAATACGGTTCTCTTCTGAGAGCCGGTAGTACTTCTTTCCTTCAACGAGCTGGAGCTTGATACCTGAAAGAATAATAACTGCACATGCGATCAGGATCGCATTGCGAAAGATCTTGAATTTTTTTATGTTCTCATCCATATGCCGTAGAGAGTTCTGTTGAGGACCATGAAAACAGGAAGGCAAAAGGTGATTGTTAGTACGTATCGTGGAATGTCAAGAGTTGGAGATACAAAAATGTATACTGTCGTTGCACGAACAAGGTAAAAAATCGCGAAGGTGATCAAGATAATGAAGGGGCTTTCCGTGAAGTACTTCTTTGTGTAGAGAATAACTTGCACGAGGATTACATAGATAAGCATGTTAATGCCGAACAGAACAGGGTAGTAGAGATCAATGAGGAGACCTGCGAAAAATGCAAACAACAGTGCCGCCGATTCATCTTCGCGGAAGGCGATAAAGAAAATGAGTATCGCGATGAGGTCGATGGTTGCATTGATTGGGAGCAGCACGTAAAGAAGTATTACATACAACACGTAGCGCATCATGGTGCGTGTTCGGTTATGTCGCTTGTTACCGCATTGTTCAGCGGCACGGCCATTGGTCTGCTCGTATCACTGCTGAAAAGTACATACACCGAGAGGATCTGATTTATGTTGACGCTTGGCGTAAGTTGTACGGGTTTAAAATAGAGGTCGTGGTTAGTGCTGATTCTGCTCACCGTGCCGATCAAAATACCTTCAGGGAAAATGTTGCTCATGCCTGACGTGACAATCGAATCACCGATGTGCACCTCATCCCTCGTTTTTATGAAGTCGAAATACAGGCTGCCCCGTTGCTTCACAATGCCGTGGACACCGGTCTCTTGGTCGACTGCGCTTACTGCGAAACCGCGATTATCGATTGTTTCAACTATACTATAGCCAGTACTCACGTATTTGATGCGTCCGACGAGCCCAGCGACCGACACGACTGGTTGGTTGACATAGAGTTTCTCATCTTTACCTTTGTCAATGAGTAGAAAACCATTGATATTTGCTGGATCTCTACCGATGATCTTTGTTCTTACAACGTCGAACTCGATAGTAGTGAGTTCTGTTGTATCGAGCAGGATTTTCCGCCTCAATTCAGTGTTTTCCAGCTGGAGTTTACTTACCTCTTTTTCAAGCTTGGTAATGCGGTTGTGCGATATCAGCAAGAACTGCCATAAGTCAGCGGCGGTTCTGACCGGGAAAAGCAAAACCGAAGAAAGACGGGACGACACGAGCAGCTTGTTCTGTTCATACAGTGATAGACTTGTGGTAGAGATGACGAGTAATATAGCTAGTAGTAGTAACTGACGGCGGGACAACTACTCTCTCTTCATCTGGAAAATTACTTTTTCATATCGTGGCATATCATCAAGTATTCTACCGGCACCAATGACAACTGCTTTATGTGGATCAGCAGAAATGGTCACAGGCAGATTCGTTTCTTCTCGTATAAGAATATCAACACCTCTCAGGAGGGAGCCACCACCAGCAAGGTAGATTCCTGAGTTCACTATATCAGCAGCGAGCTCTGGTGGCGTCCTTTCGAGCGTCAAACGGATTGCCTCGATGATCATAGAGAGCGGCTCTTGGAGAGCCTCCCGTACTTCATGGCTTGTCAGCTTGATCGTTTTCGGGATGCCTGAGACGAGGTCCCTTCCTCGTACCTCAACGACAGTATCTTCAATTGTTGGAAATGCATTGCCGATATCGATCTTTATCTGTTCTGCGGTCTGCTCACCAATAATAAGATTGTAGTTTTTTTTGATATACTGTAGTATCGCATCATCCAGTTCATCTCCGGCGATTCGTATTGAGTTGTTCGTGACAATGCCGTTAAGAGCTATGACCGCGATTTCAGTTGTACCGCCACCAATGTCGATGACCATACTTCCGGTCGCAAGATGGACTGGCAGGTCGATACCGATCGCGGCGGCAATCGGTTCGGAGACGAGGAAGACTTCACGTGCACCGGCCGCTTCGGCTGAATCACGCACCGCACGTTTTTCCACCTCGGTTATACCCGACGGAACACAGATGATTATTCGCGGTCGCGTGAAAAGTCTTTTCTTCTGTACCTTCTCGATAAAGGTACGGAGCAGAAGCTCAACCATCTCAAAGTCGGCAATGACACCGTCTTTCATAGGACGAATTGCTTTTATCTCGTTGGGTGTTCTGCCGAGCATTTTCTTTGCTTCATCACCTGCTGCCAGGCACTTCTTGCTGTGTGTATCGATAGCGACAACGGTGGGTTCGTTGAGGACAATGCCACGGTCACTGACGTAGATTAAGGTTGTGCACGTTCCGAGGTCAATCGCAATGTCACTCATAAATTGACCTCGTACAGCCCTGAAGAACTTTGACAGCAAACCAGCAATAGATGCCACGCGACCTCCTTTAGAGAATAGTATACAAATCAGTAAAGATGTCAAGCAAAAAGTAGTGGGAATGGTTGTATTGTTGTATTGTTGTATAGTTACAGAATGTTCTGACCATTAACTATCCAACTATTTCCGCAATCCCAACTATCCAACTATCCCAACTACTTGTCGTTGACATGTATAAGATATTACATACAATTAATAGTGGAGGTAGCCATGCGAGATAGGAGGAACTCGAGAGATCGGAGAAACAGATCGCGCAGGAAACTACTGACGGAAAAAGAATTTCGTAAATTGGTTGAAGAGGGTAAGCTATCAGCGGACGACCAGCGACGTTGGCGTGAGCGACGGAGGAAGAAACGAAGGCGTAAGGTAGTAGGCATTTAGTGAGCCCATTGACAGCGGGATTGGTTTTGCTATAATCAACTGATATGCCTCTTCTTGAATTTCGTTGCACGCAATGCGAGCACATATTTGAAGAACTGATACTCACAAAGAGTGACTCAGTGCAGGTGCGGTGTCCTGCGTGCCAGAGCACAAACGTAGAAAAAATCTACTCGACGTTCGCCGTATCGTCGGGTGGTCGTTTTTCTGGCAGTGGGGGGAACACGTGTACGGGTTGCTCGAAGACCTCTTGTTCAGGCTGTTCGAAATAGAAGGAGGAACAATGAGACGAGAACTTCTGGTCGAAAAAATAGCAGAGAAATTCGGCCCGGCCTTCACCAAGGCTGATATCGAGAAGCTGATTGATGCTTTTTTGGACACGATCATGGATATTTTGATTCGTGACAAAAAAGTTGAACTGCGAAGGTTCGGTACGTTTGAACTGAGAAGAAGGTCAGGGAGAACTGCACGAGCGCCAAAGAGCGGCAAAGAGTACACGCTGCCTGATCGCTTCGTTCCTTTTTTTAGACCTTCGAAAATACTGAAAGCTGAAATTCACAATAGGATAAAACCTGAGTAGCAGGTAGACTTGGCTCTGCATACTGGCAGACCAGTATCCTCACCCCTGTTAGATGGTGAGAGCAGGTCACTTATTATTCTGTACGCACCAACGTACGTCTTGAGCAAAAATAAATTGGATCGTGTTATCTTGTTTTCTTCATAAGAATGCAGGATAGCACTTTTTTTGCACAACCGTCTGAAAGGATGACAATGAAACGACTGTCACTTTTCTTACTGCCCTTGCTCCTCTATGCCGGTATCGTGGGAAAAATCCGCGGTACGGTTACAGATGCCGAGACCGGCGAACCGCTCGCTGGTGTGGACGTATACATCGCCACATTAGGTATTGGAGCAGCGACCGACACGGACGGCGATTACTTCATTCTCAATGTGCCACCCGGAGAGTATGATGTCGAGGCATCGATGATTGGCTACCGGGGCGCGATAAAGGCACGCGTCCAGATTGTTGCTGACCGAACGACGTACACAGATTTCGAACTACCCCAGACCGTTATTGAAATCGATAAACCAGTTATCGTTACCGCAAAGAAACCGGTTATTGAAATCGATATGACATCAAAAGAAGCACGGGTAACACGTGACGACCTCGATGCTCTTCCGATTGAGAAGCCCGAGGAAGCAATTGCCATGCAGGGTGGAGTTACAACTGGTTCAGGAGGTGAGTTACACGTACGCGGCGGGAGGAGTGGTGAGTTGGCGTACTACATTGATGGTATAGAAGTTCGTAATGCACTATTTGGTACGGCGCCACTGGTTAGCAAGAATCTCGTATCTGAGATGTCGCTCCTCTCAGGAACGTTCAATGCGGAATACGGTAACGTCATGAGCGGTGTGATCAACATTGTTACGCCTGAGGGTGGCTCTCGTTTTTCGACACATCTCGAATACATTTCCTACAGTCTGCTTGATGCACCGTACCGGCAGCAGGACTGGCTCCAGGACCTCGACACCGCATGGTATGACGCACTCCGAGATTCACTCGGTAATTCTCTGTACCATGTCCCTGCGCTACGGACGCAGAGAGATGTGCCATTTCTTGGTACGGTCACTGGGTGGTTGGAAGGGCCCCTCCTTCCTGATCGGACACTGCGACTTTTCGTTGGCGGCGACTATGCCAATGAAGAATCATACCTTCCGTTTGGCTATGAACTCCGCCGTTCACTCCACGGTAAGGTTACAAAAAAGTTTGGTTCGAGTTTCAAGGTGCTGTTTGATGCACAATACTTTTTGACCGAGACGCAGGCGTACAATCACCTCTACAAGTATCTGTTTGATCACTACCTCGTCAGCACATCGAAAGAGACACGCATAATCGGCGGCGTCAACCATGCACCGACGAATAGCTTCTTCTACGACATCAGACTCGGCTACGTTGCTGAGGATGTTGAAACCGAGCCGCCCGGCGTCGCGCGTGATACGATTATCGAGTTGGTTACTGATAACTACTCGGAGTTCTACATTGACGGATATCCGGTCTACCTGCGGGATGCCCAGACCGAAAAGTACATTATCAAAGCTCGTTTCAATCTGCAAGTAGGCAAGGAGCACAGCGTTACCTGTGGCATGGAGCACAATTTCCATAATCTTACTCTTGAGAGCCGGCAGCAGCTGTTTCCCCGTGGTCCTATTGACTACCAGGCCTATGAACGCAATCCAATGGATGGTGCAGTTTTCGTCCAGGACAAGATCGAACATCGGTACCTCGTCGTCAACGCCGGCGTGCGCTTCGATTACAGTCTGCCGAGAACCACGATGTGGGAGAACATCGAAGATCCGACATCACCGCTGAGTGACGTTGAACCGCAGTATCAGATTTCGCCTCGCCTCGGACTGTCACATCCAATAACACAAAACGCAATGTTGCATTTTGCCTACGGGCATTTCTTTCAAATGCCGCCATACAACATCATGTACTACAACAGTGACTTCATTGTGCAGCCGGAGAGCATACCGCGGTATGGTCTCATCGGTAACGCACGCGTTCGTCCGCAGCGGACAACAGCGTACGAGGTTGGTGTGAAATATGCCCTGACTGACGAGTACGGCGTAGATGTTACACTATTTCATAAGGACATCAAAGATCTGCTTGCTACAACCGAGGTTCGCCTGTATCCGTACGACTACATTATCTACACGAACGAAGATTTTGCCACTGTCCAGGGCGTGGATTTGACCGTGAAGAAGGAATTGGTCAGGTGGTTTGGATTTGCGGTCAACTACACGTACCAGATTGCCCGGGGGAACCGTTCGTTTGCCATGCAGGGCTTCTTTGATGTGTATACCGGACTGCCGGAGAGGATGCGAGAATACTATCTTGATTTTGATCGCCGGCACACGATATCCGGCACGTGCGCCTTTTCGTTCACGCCGCTCGGCGGTGCGGGCATAAATTTCAAAGCTTCGAGTGGACTTCCGTACACTCCCTATATCAGTGAGGGGGTCGTCATCGAAGAAAACTCTGGTCGAATGCATTGGTCATATTCACTGGACCTAATGCTGCATCAGGGTTTTACCATTGCCTCTTCAGTCATTGATGTTTTCGTAAAAGCAACGAACATCACCGATCATCTAAATCCCCTGTACGTTTATTCACGCAGCGGCGAACCGTGGGATTCAGGAGAAGAAGCAGGCGGCCTTATGGGCTCTCCAGACTATATTGTCGATCCGTCCAATGTCGGACCGCGCAGGTCACTGAAATGTGGCATTCGCATAACGTACTGAGGAGGACTGACTATGATTCTGATACTATTTCTTATCTTCTACCCAGAAGCAGATAGGGCGATTGGTACCTCGGACAAGGGTGAACTATCGAATGTCACTTCTAATTACGGGCTTATTGCGAACCTGCACTACTTCACGCCTGCATTCCACTGGCCCAATGCAGCGCCGTTTCAGCATCAGTACTGCCCTGGCTTTGGTATTTTGGCTGCCCGGCGTGACACCGTTATTGAATCATTTTTGAACCTTGCCGCACCTGAGTGGGCACCACTCGCTGGGTCGTACGGAACGCTGTACTCAGGCGAGGTGACCGCGCCCGACGGGACACCGTTTATGGCAACATCGGACAATATGGATACGTGGCCTAGAAACGCATCGAATGAACGCTTCTGGCCTGGACCGTTTCGTCGGGATACGATTGGTAATGAGGTTGAAGGCGAGTTCACCTCTGACCAGGATCTCTACTGTGTTTTCAATGACCAGGACGTCTTCGGGATTCAGGTTAGCCAGTCAACCTTTTCCTACGGTCGCATCTACGCACAGGACTTTCTCTTTTACGATTTCCACATCTACAGTCCTGATAATGCGGCGATTGATAGTATGTACCTCGGGTTCCGGGGAAATTTCCGGTGCGATTACGATATGCAGGATTACATAGGACTATACCGTGATGCGAATGTAACTTTCGTATACTATTGGGATGCGAATGGTGTTCCGCAAGATCCCTGGGAGTCCGTTGGCATGATTGGTGTCGGATTCTTGAATCAAGTAATCGATAACTTTCACTACTATCGCAAGGAAGATGAACCAAATGACGATTTTAGATTGTATCCGATCATCACCTCTGATCCGACTGATCCGAATATTGATTCATCGCTCTACTTCCACGGCGATGATGTACATCTTGATGACCCGTCACTAGTGCAGTCCTTGCCACCCGAATCAACGAGCGCCTACAACTTTATTGTTTCATCAGGACCGCTGACGATCGCCGCCTCAGACACACTACAGATGACTGCAGTCGTCGTATGCGGCGAGGATTCTGCCGATCTTTTTGAGAATCTCATGACTGCGGTGCTCATGGCTGACAACTATTTCCTTGGTAGCGGACCACCGAACGCACCGAACGTGTACGGCGTGCCTGGTTACCGATCAGTGACCTTATACTGGGAAGCTGAGCCATCCGAGTCGTCGACCGATATTATGACAGGCAAACAGGATTTCGAAGGCTACAAGATTTACCGGAGCGATGATTTGGGTCTGACCTGGGGCAAGCAAATAACTAATCAGAAGGGTGAGGTGGTCGGCTATGTTCCGCTCGCCCAGTTTGATCGCAAGGATGACATATTCGGTCCTGACCCTGCTTTTCCGTGGCAGTCGCTCGGCGATGAAACGGGTCTGAAGCACACCTATGTTGATTCTACGGTATACAATGGCATTGAATACTGGTACTGCGTTGCTTCATACGATCAGGGGAATCAGAATCCTGATTCGCTCGAACCATCGTACGAAAACTCAAAGGGCCGTCCGGCGGCGGCGAATGTTGTTTCAGTGATCCCCGCAGGAAGTCCGTCCGGGTATGCTGATCCGTACGTGCTCGAAGGTGGCACACTACACCCACTGAGCGGTGTGTGCGATGCGCAGGCAATGGTGGATATTCTCAATCCCGATGAGATTGTTCCGCATACCTACGAGGTTACCTTTACTGTCGATTCCGTGTTCCACGATACGGTTTGGGTCGATACGACGACCTTTACCCTCTTCGATGTTACCGAGCAAGAAACACTCCTGCACGAGAGCGAGATCTCCGATTCATCATTTGATAATATCCCGGTCATCGACGGCTTCCGATTGATCCTCGCCAACAGCGAGAGTGGTATTCGTTCTATGACCTGGACACACGTACAGGGTGATACGTGCACATTCGAGTGGTGGACCGGCTACCTCGGTACGATGGCCGGAGAAACATACATTAGCGGCGCACCCGATTTCAGAATCGTGGTCGATCAGGCAAACCCGGCGACCGTGTTCGTCGAAGATGGTTTTGGTGGTAGCTATCCTCCGATTCAGATACCGATTCGTATCTACGATATCACCGATTCGTTGAACCCGGTTGATGTGAGCGATTTGGGCTCCCTCGTGGACTACGCGTATGCATTCCCCGGTGATACTACACACTTTGGACCAGAGGGTTGGGATTTGATTCCGGGTGGTGCCGGATACAATCCGTTTCCCGAATGGGTTGCGGTCGGCTTTGTTGATCAAATCGGGTGTTGGACAAGTGGGGGTGACGCTGTCTACTTTGCTACGCAGAATGGTCCGGCGACGGCGATTCCGCCGACTGATGGTGACGAGTTCACCATTGTAACGTACAAGCCATTCTCTGAACAGGTCATGTATCGATTCACCATGGTGCCGCCGACAATACACATAGATTCAATACAACTGACACGGGTTCGTGTCGTACCGAATCCGTACATTCTCAACTCACGGTTTGAAAGTACGCCCTATGACCGGCGGCTCATGTTTACGAATCTGCCGCAGCAGTGCGAGATCAAGATCTACAATATTGCCGGTGAACACATCAATACGATACGGCACACGGGTACGCTTAGCTACGAGTACTGGGATCTGAGAACAAAGTACGGGCTCGAGGTTGCCTACGGAATGTACATATACGTTGTCACGACCGATACCGGAGCCAAGGCAAAGGGTAAGTTTGTTATCATCAAGTGAGGAGTGACCAATGAAGATTCGTGGATTCAGCACAATATGCATCGTTATGCTCTGCTGCGTTTGTTCGATTGGCTTTGGCTTCAGCAAGGTTGGTACGACGGCTGCTCCTTTTCTCAAGATTGAGTACGGGGCGCGGGCAGTGGGCATGGCTGGTGCTTTTGTCGCACTCGCCAATGATGCTTCAGGTATTTACTACAATCCAGCAGGTATTGCTGAGCTCGACAAATTCTACGTACACGGTGGTCATACCCGGTGGTTCGCTGACCTCACCTATAACTATGCGACATTTGTGCTGCCGACCGAGCGAGTGAATTTCTGTCTGTGGGGTTCATTTCTCTCGTGTGCTGACATACCAATCACGACCGTCGAATACCCAGAGGGAACCGGTCAGTACTTTGACTATACTGATGGTGTCCTCGGCGTCACTGCTTCATCGTTCTTATCTGACCGATTGTCCGTTGGCGTAACCGCAAAGTACATACAGCAAATGCTTCACAATGAGAGTGCAGCGACCTTTGCCTTTGATATCGGTTCGATCCTGAGAACGCCGTGGAACGGTTTGCGGCTCGGTATGTGTATGGTTAACTATGGTGGACGTATGCAACTGTCTGGCAATGACCTCATTGTCCAGACCGATCCGTGGCCTGATTTTGGTGGTAATCCCGATGCTGAGGCACGGCTGACAACAGAATCCTTCCCGCTACCGCTCGCGTTCAAGCTGGGCATTGCATTTGATGTCGTTGGTGCGCACGAGGCTTTCTTTAAAAACACAACAAGCAGGTTCACTGTTGCGTTCGACGGCATCCACCCGAATGATGGGGACGAAAAGTTCCATATGGGTTGTGAGTACAGTATGATGGACATGTTCTTTTTGCGCGGAGGCTACAAAATCAACTATGATACACAGGAATTCACTGTCGGCACCGGTGTCAAGGTCGAAATCGTGGATAAAGAGATTAACATTAATTATGCGTATGTCGACATGGATGTTCTTGATGCCACACACCGCTTTGAATTGTGCATTGGCTTTTAGTTTTTGCGGTGGACAAGAAAACTACAGATGTTTCTGCCTGAGGAGGTGTTATGGATAGAAGGAGCTTTTTGAAAACCCTCGGTTTTGCGGCACCGATTGCCGTACTGCTCGGCAAAATTCCTCGTTTGCTGTGGGCAGGGAAATGGGAGCACGCTGATAAGTCCTTCTGGAAAAATAGTATGTTTCATCAGGATTCTGTTGATGTGTCTGGCTACGAGAATGGGATCATTAAGGCGCGTATCGATGGCACGTGGCAGGAGTACGCGATAAAAGGAGTGAGTGAGGCTTTTCAGACCTGGAATACTGAGCAGCGGCTGGAGTTCCTCGAACACATTAAGACCGGTAAAATGCCTGGCTGGGGTGGTCCACATTCTGGTGCCGTTGCGACATACGGACTGCGCCGGCTCGATTCCCGTTTCACGCTCAACAATGCGATCAAAGGGGTTGGCTTGGCACCCAAGGATGAGCATCTCGATACCGCGATCGAACGGCTCAAGAGTACATACGAGAGTCCTATGCCGGAGAAAATGGATGTGCTAGCGTCTTTTTACAAGGACCCGACGTTTTTTGACTGGCGCAAGCAGACATCGCTCGAACTGTATGCAACACCTGACTTTGAAACGCACACATTCTTAAATGTCATGGAAAACCCGATGGCAACACTCGTGTTTGTTGACATACCGTCATTCGAGCTGCGGACAATCGCGCGTATCATACACCCGGATGACATGACGGCACTGCCATCAGAGAAAAAATTACTGGAGTTCGTCAATCTCGCCCATGAGTACATGCACGGAAAGTTCCCGCGTTCATATCCTTTGTTGCTCTTCTACGTCATTGAAGAGTTTGATAACACACCTGGTTCAAAACGGGGCATACGTACTGTGCCCGGATTGCCAGAAGAATAGTGGAGGTAGTATGATGAAAGTAGTGTTTATGTGCTGTGTTGCATGTTCAGTGCTCTTCGGACAGCTGTACGAAGAGCACTTCACCGATGGCAGTATGCAGCTCGACTGGGATGCGTGGTTTGTTGATTCACT
>Ga0111198_1032_pt1 | contig 22929 bp, 19 predicted proteins | sample DeeMarSWOR324_28_FD_80370 | JGI IMG/M metagenome (GOLD analysis project Ga0111198, IMG submission 80370) | candidate division WOR_3 bacterium SM23_60
CCACTAACTCCTTGGTCACGGGATTGTACTGAAACGGCGTCACATTCACAATCACCACATCCACACCCCGCATCTGCAACGGCGCCGAAACCAAAACCGGGGCTCCTGGGAAATAGGCATTGCGACTGTAAATCGCCATGTCCTTCTCATAACGCAAGGGCGAATCATCCGTCTCGCGCGGGATATTGGGCGCCGGCGCGAGCTCAATATCCTGATAGACCTCAGTACGGGAATCGATAATCGTCACCTGAGCCTGCGCACCCTGAGGGATGGCAATGTAACGGCAAAGACAAGGTAAATCAGGAACCCCTGCTCGATTTAACGCTGACAGACCTGCTACTGAGAAATGCTTCGCTTGTATACCATCTATTTCGACCTGTAAAACCCTAATTTCCGACGTGTATAGGCACATCTCTAGGCCATTAATTGATTCTGAAATCACCCCGAAAAACGGTTGGTTTATTTCCTTATTTACATCCTTACTAAATAACAGAAGCAAAAAAAGGAAATTCATAAAACCTCCTGTAAATAAATAGTGATGGACTACTTTTCGCACGATTCTTTTTCAAGCTCAAAGCCACCCTGCACTTAACTAACATATAACCTTATTTCAGACTTCACACTATGAAAAGTAGCCCGTCCCTTTTACCAAAACATTCGCACAACCGTCATAACCGCGCCACTGACAATACCGACCGTGAAGTTATCGTCTAATCCAATCGGCACGAACTCGGCAACAGTTGCGGCTATTGCCCCAATCATAAGCATTACAGGCGGAACATGCAACGCTGTATACAAAATGTATGCACAAATCAATGCCCCACCGAGGTATGCAAAACTACCCTCCACAGTCTTATCAAACAGCCTGTGTCTGCCAAAACCAAGACCGTATATCTTACTGAAGATATCGCCGAAAATCAAATACGTTAAAGCGGCCACTGCTATGTCTTGCTTGAATACTAAAATCACTATGAACGCAGCAACCAAAAACATTGTCATTGAAGAAAATCTCCGTGACTCGGCCTTCTTGAGAAAATTCCTTATACGCACGGTGAACAATTCATTTGCTTGATGTAAAACAAATCGTATGACGTCAACCAGGATAAAAAGCAGTGCGATACTGCCTACAAAAACCAACAGTGCACGTTGAGGCCAATAATAGTATAATACCACAAAAATCACCGCACAAGGTCGGAGCACAATACGCCACCAATGGGATTTGAATGTCTCTTCCTGTATCTGTATTAGTCTGAATTTAGCCGTATTAAGGATGGCAATGATCACGATATGGGCAGCTATTAATAACAACCACAGATTATACGCAAAACCGGGATTTGCTGAAAAAACCACGTAGCATAACACGGGCAGCACTACCATGCCGACCAGAGCACCTCGTTTTGTCACGTAATAGAATATCAGCACAACAATCAGTAAAAACCCAAGTGTATACAAAAACCCAATATCCGCACTGATGTATTTCATGAGATAATAGAGCATGATCCCTGTTGCCGAACCTACACCTTGCCCGCCTCGGAATCTTAGGTAAACAGGAAAAATATGCCCGATAATGGCGGCTAAACCGGCAAGCTGGGCGCAGACAAAATTCGCACCAATGCTTTGCGCAATGAGAATCGCGATCACGCCCTTAAGACAATCAAAGATCGCGGTCAGTACAGCTGGCAAAAAACCAAACAGATGATATGCGTTGATTGTGCCCGGGTTTTTTGTTCCTATGGTCCTGATGTCGACTTTTCTCAAACGACCTATGAAATAAGCGGGAAGCACTGATCCAATTAGGTATCCGGTTAGGATACTGCAAACACATGGGATTATTGTCGCACTAGGTTCTGCCACTTGCTCTCCTCCCTGACGTGCTATTATATTATCCTAGCAGAGGGGTGTCAACCGATTTCACAGCAAGAAATCGAAATTACGTCCGCGTATCATTTGAAGCAACACGGAATTTTAGGGACAAAACCGATTATGCTGCGGCTGTATTAATAGCAGGCTCTCGATTCCGCCCTTGATAGGACTCCACTCGAACAGTAAAGTGTGGTTACTCTTCGAGTTTGTCGATTCCGTTTTTGCTCAAAGCTTTGGGTTGAAAGCAAAAACGAGAATCCCGCATTCGCGGGAGAAGCGTATTACGCATAACGCCTGACGCTTTCCCAAGATACCTGATCGCCGCACAAAAAATAACTGTAGTTGCCCAATTTATTGGGCTAAACATATGCGCTTCAATCTTGTCGATGCCGCTTTCACACAAATCTTTGATTTGACTATAAAAGCGAGCACCCCGTACTAACGGGAGAAGTTACCGACTATTAACCTCACAACGATCCAACTGTTTCATATTTGTTAATTGGAATTCGGGGGTTGCCTCTCCCTTCATCGAAGAAGGACGGGGCGTAGTGTTACTTTACAAGGATCAGTTTTTGGACGGCGGTCTTGCCTTCGGCATCCAGTTTCAAGAAGTAGACACCATTGGATACGGTACGCCCATGGAGGTCCCTATTGTCCCAATAAACAGATTTCTCACCTGCCCGCTGATGCGCATCGACCAGAAGGTTAACAAATCGACCCATGTTATCGTATACCCTTAAAGAAACATGACCGGATGTCGTCGTTGAATAAGCGATCGGTATGGAACCCCGTGTCATCGTCGGCAAGTTCGGAGCGAAACCAAAGCCAAGCTGTTGCACCATCCCAGCATTACCTTCAATACCAGGCTGCTGAGTCGGTCGCACATAGATGCCGACTATGTAATCATTTGGTGTACCATTGAGCAAGGCAAAAAGTACATCGACACCCTGAAACCCTTGATAGAAACAAAGACCGGCAGCCCGAGCATCGGTCAAGTCTACGGGCAACGCAAAACCGGTGATCACGCTGGTAAAGACCATAGCCTGAGCATCCATCTGGCTAATCTGACAAGCAAAACCAGTACCTGGATCGTCCTGCGAATGCCACCAGACCCAGGGTCCTGCCAGCGAATCGCCATCATCATAGGCTGCGCCATACATGGCATAGTTATTAGGCACGTTCTGTAGAATCGAATCTTGCTTGTTGAAGCGATAACAGTCGCTAGACACGTTTGCAGTATAGAACCAATTACTGTCGGGTTTGCACGCAAGCGCTCGATTTGGATTTTGAGCACCCATGAAATTGCCATAATAGATTAATGAATCGCCGGTCAGATCGACGCTGAAATAATCAACCGTGGAATCAGCGCTCGCGTAAAGCGTATCAAGACGATCTGAACCAGCATAGACATCGTCCCAGGCTAGATCACGCCAGCCCCACCCCGTGGCATGTTCGGGCTGGTCAAAACTTCCGAGCAGTGTGCCAATTGTATCAACTACATAGATTTTGTTCGGATCTGTGCCATTACTACCACCAGTGATGTAGAAACGCTCGCCATCGAATTCAATGCCGAGCAATTGATTGTCATTGCATATCGACTGAGCATCCAGCTCAAAAATCACATCCCCAAAGCCAACTGCTGTACGTGAATAGACCGAAGAGGTGTCGTTGCTATGGTCAATATCATTGGCCAACGTCGTAAAAATCTCCGTAAAGTAGTAGGCATCCGCCATAAAAGTAACCTGACCAAAGGTAAGGTCTGTGTCACTCCCCGCAGGCAAGGTGAGGCTGATTGTCTGATCAAAGATCAAACTCATGCCTAATGTGTCGTAAACGTGCGCCACAACATCAAAAGACTCAACTACATCGCCAGTGTTACGAATCCAGCCCGTAACATCATAATCACCTGGAGTCGTTGAACCTTCGGGCGGGCTCGTTACCGCGTAGCAGCCTACATCGCGAAGCGGCAAGGGGATCAACTCGACATTATCAAAAGCCGCAAACCAGGCTGAACTCGGATTAGGCTGATCATACACAAATCCGAGTTGGATACTATCTGAAACAACTGAGGAAATGTCCACCGAGTCGTAGAGGGGTGGTGTATCTGCTGTATACATCTGCACTGCGGTCCATGGATCCCAGACGCCGCCCGACAGAGTGCGCATGACAACGGTCATGGTCTGATAGTTGCTATAGTTCTGGAAATGCACAGCCCACTTTAACCACGCAAGACCTGGGTTTGACACCACTGGCGACATCGCGGTGTCGTGACATATACCGCCAACAGCACCATCGATACAAAAAGAGCTATCACTAGCATCAGGTGGCGCGATCGTATACGAACCTACGGTATAGTTCGACTCCACGACATCCCATGCTGCTGGAAAAACGCCGCCATTAGTATGCGTCCAATTCTGTTCACCGGTCTCAAAATCCCAGAATGCTGGATTAGGATTGTCAGCATCCACCATGACAATCTGGTCGGTCGCCTGAAGGCAGATCCACAACACCGGGGTTGGATGGAGATTTGACTGCCAATCATAGGCAATGCCTGCACAACCGTCCATGTAGAATGTCCTGCCAGTGGGTGAGCCATCCAGATTGAGCTCCCAAACCGAATCACTGTTCCAACCACCCAACCAGAATTTTTCATTATGAGGATCATAACTGATACCCCGTTGCGAATTTGTGGTCCAAGCAGGATGTCCAATCGAATCGATAACAGTACCAGAAGGCAATGAGTATTTGTAACACTGGTTACCGCAAGCGCTACCAACACCAACAAACCAGATCTCCCCTTCTGACCACCACTCAGTACCGTCAGCCGAATAGTTCGCTCCGCTGGGCGCACACTGAAATGCATTACCGGTCGGCACTCCGCCGCTTGAATATTCGTAAGCACTATCAGTTGTGATACACGTCACCCAGAGATTTTCTTCTTTGCCAATACCGAAGGAAAGCGGCGGTGGTGAAGCGAAGACATTTATCAAACTCGGACCGGTTGGGTCAATAACGTAGACCGAATCAGTCGTCATGCCCACAATGTAAAGGTACCGACCATCCCAGGATAAGCCAGCCGGACCAACACAGCCAAATTGCGAGACATCGATTGTCAATAAGATATCACCGAGGCCTCTGCCAACACTGACCTTGGCCGGTGCCACGTGTGACGGATCGAAAAATGCATCCTCGATGCTCCGGAGCGACTCCGCATCGACGATACTCGTTCCTTCCAATCGTGCGTTGTTAAGCAGGAAAATGGCTGAAATCAGATAATAAAACACAATATGCTTCATTTGCCTCCTTTTGCAGCACCTTCTCGCGAGCTTTTGCAGGCGGCATGCATCCAGCGTGTCTCACCTCTGAAAAAGAAACTGTCAACATGCAAATCGAGTAAAATAGTCACCTGCAACGAAAAACGTAGCAGATGAGTTACAGAACTCCTATATATCTAACGCTATGATAACCAACATGCCACTGGTGTCAAGTACTGCAGTTAACACAGCTACAGAGTACAGTAATGAAATCCGTAGCTTGAAATACGGATTCTTTCCCTTGACAACCTATGATATTTCATTATACTTTATCAAAAGAAAGGGAGGTGTTATGCACCGATACTTGATTTTGTTGTTACTAGGCTTAGGATTCATCATGGCTGCCTTCGCAGCCGAACGAGTAGTGGTCTGCGAAGAAGCATATTCAGAAGGTTGACCCTCCTGCCCAAACGCCAGCTGGACGCTGGCAAACATCGAGATAAATAGTAATGGAAGAGTTGCGCTCGTGGAAATGCACGTCAGCCCCACTTACGCAGTCCACGGTATGTTCCTCCAGGAAGCCAGAAATCGCTGGCTCTGGTACCCGCCGCCATACTGGTATCAAAACCAGTGGTGGTGGGCGACTCCATGGCTCTGGTTTGATGGTAACCCACACTGCGAATCCTATCCTACATGGCAAACAAAGATTAATCAACGTATGTCCAGACCCGCACCGGTCACTATAAACATGTGGGGTGATTGGTGGCCTGCACAGGGAACGGGTACAATCTATGCACAGTTTCGCAACGACTCAACCGCAGCACTAAACGGCCGCGTGCTCTTTGTTGTAACCGAGGATAGCATATTTAAACCGGTAAATAATGGTGATCAATGGCATAATAGAGTTGCACGTGACTACATTGATGGCCACACTGGCACAATTATCAACATTCCGGCGGGTGATTCCATAACTCTGAGCCGCTCTTTCGTTCTTGATACCCTCTGGAACCCGGATATGATCCAATTCGTGACGTGGATACAAGACCTGAATATGACACCGGATTCAATCATCGAGATCTGGCAAGGTGGTATTCTCGATATCGAAGAACTAGGTATCAAAGAATACGAAAACAATCAAATTGCCACTGTAAATATCTCGCCAATTCCTAACCCGGCTGCAAACGAAACAAGATTCTCATTCACGCTTCCGACTGGAGAAGATTACAATATAGTCTTCTATGACATAAGCGGACGCGAAATCAGAACACTTAGTGGCTTTGCCTCAGGTAATGAAGATAGCATCGAATGGAACCTTAGAGATGAACAAGGAACGCGCGTGAGTGCTGGTGTCTACCTATATCGATTTGAAAGTGCGAAAACCACGTCTACTGGCAAAGTAGTCGTTCAGTAGTTAAGAGAACAAAGGAGGCTTTATGAGTCGATACGTTGCACTATTACTGCTCGTGGCTTTCGGCAGCGCAAGTGTATTGATTACCAACGGCGAATTCGAAGAAGAACTCTCAACAGGATGGTCTCAGCTCATGTCTGGTGCAGGTGTCATGCAGATCACACGTAACACTACTTATGATCCGGATCCTGATTATGAAGTCTTCGTGCACAAAGGTGATGGCACTGGTTCTTCAACACTGCACCAAATCACGCCTATACCAACAACCGATCTTGAATTCTCAGTCAATGCAAAATTCTATGTCTTTGGCACATCTTCTCAGTGCTGGTCTGGCGCTGCAGTCTCGATCTCATATCTGGATCCGTCGGATTCACTGTTGGGATGGACAAGAATATGCGCTCGCACAGCAGCGTGTCCGTGGGTGAATAACAATTCCTGTCATGTGATCCAAGCCGCAGACACAGCATGGCATAATTATGCATTCAACATCGCTGATGAACTCACTTATCTACCTGGAATCAACGGAGCCAACATTGCTAAAATCGAAGTTTCTCTAATCGCTCAATGTGTGGATGACTGAGGGGATACTGAAGAGGCGAAGGTCTTCGCCGATGATATTATCCTGAATTACACAGGAACTGATCCATACGTTGCATGCTTGGCAAATACCATAATTGATATAGGCGGCAATAATAACGGACGTATTGATCCCGGTGAAAATATTGAAATGACGGTAGCAATCAAGAATATCGGCGGTGTGGATTTCACCAATCTTAACACGACACTTGTTTGTATGGATCCATATATTACCATCACTGACAACTCCGGCTACTTGGGGTATTTAGCAGTTGATAGTACAAAAGAAAACACAAGCGATCCTTATGTCTTATCAGCCGATGCATCGGCCCCGGTTGGGCACCTTGTTGAATTCCACGTGATTGTGGACGACGGAGCGTTCACGGATACGCTCACCTTTCCTATTGTTATTGGTTCCTACCATTACCTCATATGGAATCCTGACCCCACACCGGCTCCTGGTCAGACAATGCACAGCACACTTTCAGCGCTCGGTTATAGCGGTAACATTTCAGGAACTCTGTTGACCGAGGAACCACTGGATCAACATCTAGCAGTCTTTGTCTGCGTCGGCATCTATCCCAGCAACTATGTTATTGGTGCCACCAGCCCCGAAGCGACTGCATTAGTTCAATACATTAATGAAGGTGGAAACGTATACCTGGAAGGTGGCGACGTTTGGTACTTTGACCCACCCACAGGGTATAACTTCGGACCATTGTTCGGTATCCTGCCGATCGGTGATGGTTCAAACGATCTATTCACGGTTGCTGGACTTAGCGGAACCTTCACCGAGGGCATGAGCTTCACTTATGCTGGGCAAAACAGCTTTATTGACCACCTTAGATCAACAGGCACAGGATTTTCGATTCTCCGAAATGCAACCAACACTGATACTATCGGTGTCGCAAGCGATGCTGGTACACACAAGACGGTCGGTACTTCATTTGAAATCGGTGGTCTTGTGGACGGCAGCGGTGTGTCGACAAAGGCCGCATTGCTTGACTCGATTATGCATTTCTTCGGAATTAGTCTGACTGCGGTGGAAGAGATAACTGACCTCAACGTCAAGAATACAGCGCTTTGGATGGCTCCAAATCCGTTTTGCACCTTCACCGATATCACATATGAGATAACTGGCAACAGCGGATTCACGCTGCAGATATTCGACATAACCGGTCGTCTAATAAAAGACTTCTCTAATCAGACCTCTGTCATCGGTAATCGATCATCCGTTATCTGGCATGGTAACGATGAAAGAGGCCGCAGATTACCAGCAGGCGTCTATTTCGTAAAGCTGGATACTGACTCGCACACGGAAACGCAGAAAGTCATTCTGGTCGAATAACATTATACCATAGTCTATGCATAAAGGGGAGTGCACCATCACTCCCCTTTTTTTGGCTCTAGGTATGCTTCAAGAGCTAAAATCGTCTTCTTGACAAACCTCACTCGCTACATATACCTCCAATGAGCGCAGCTTATCAGCAGATCCCACACGTCACCATGAAGACCAGAACAGAATGGCACACGCAGACAGCTACTTTGCACGTCTAGAAACCACTGACGAACAGGCTACAACAAAAATCATCCTCTGAAGAGGGGATGCTCATGTCCTACATTTTTGACTGATTGTTGACAAAGAAGCCCATATCTGTATAATGACGCATGAAAAAATCGATCATTTTATTACCATTCATTGCTTTCTTTATTGTTTTATGTTCAGAGGCACCAGAACTGCCGGCACCGACGAATCGCACCGTACTGGCCGAATTCTTCACCGATGATGGTTGACCAATCTGTACGTCTGCGGAGCAGGCGCTTGACACCCTTAAGAGACGTTACGGAGATTCCCTGGCTATAGTATCATATAATCACACATTCTGTCCAGCTGCTATCGTCGATGTACGCTGGAATCTTTATGCATCTCCAGTCTACCCGACTGCCGTATTGGACGGCACAGATGAGGTATTTGAACCCAATCCGGATTCACTTCTAACCACTTATGATGCTCATGTACAAGCAGCTAAAGCCGATACACCACAATACAATCTCGAACTAACTGCCACGGCGACACCGAGTGCTGGAAATCTACAGCTAATGATAGTCACTGCTGACACGATACCTGCCGGTGAAATGATCACCTACATCGCAATCTGCCAGGATAGCATGCGTGGTATGATGAAGGATTTCAATTACGTATGCCAGCAACTGCACAGCTTTCCACTCGACTTGGTATACCCAGATAGTCTCGATACGACCATTGTGTTCAATCATTCAATCCCGGTCGACAAGATGAGAGCGGTTGTATTCATTCAAAATATGGACACCAAGAAGGTAATGCACGCAATTACCGACGATTTTGAGGAGGTCCAATGAAATTACTTTCATTGCTTTTACTTATACCAATAGCCTTTGCTGCTGCGGAAGAAGGACTTACAGCTGATGCACCAAGTTTCACGTTGGAAGATGTTGATGGTAATATCGTGAATCTCGACTCGCTATTAACGAAAGGACCAGTCTTAATAAGTTTCTGGGCATTATGGTGCAAAATGTGCATAAAAGAACTAGATGCGCTGAGACCGTACGCTGAGGAATTCGATTCCCTCAATATCACACTACTGGCGATCAGCCAAGATAAAACAAGGGCTGTACCCAAGGTCAAACCCTTTGCAACCAGCCATAAATGGACGTACCAAGTCGTGCTTGACCCGGAAAATGCGATGCGAGAATTGTACAATGTACAGGCAATGCCAACTTTCTTCATAATAAACCAGAGCAAGCAGATTGTCTTCACCCATCAAGGCTACAAGCCAGGTGACGAAGAGGTGATAATTGCCAAGGTCAGAGAACTCTATGAACAGGACGGCGACTGTGAACAATAATATGAAAACGGGCACTCTGATGGCCGTATTACTGATTGCCTTCTTGGCATCAATAGTAAATGCTCAAAGTATACGTCTCAGCGGCGCCAATTACGGCGAATACTGGGTGTTCTTCGAAGATGAAGAAGGTGACACTAACTACGAGGAACATCTCGAAGACAAGTTGAAGGTGGGTTTGAGCTACGGCGATATCACTCTGCGCGGCACATTTTTTTTCTCGGATCCATCTCTGCCGAATCCAAACAAACTTTCCTATATTGACTATGTTGTTCAATACAGCAGAGACCCAGTAAGTGTACTCTACGGCCGTTTCAACAAGACGTTCGGAAGAGGTCTCGTGCTCAACCAGTTTGTTGATGAGGATTTCAAGATCGACAAATCGCTGTTCGGCATACAGGCTGGTATCAACTACTTCAACACGCAACTGACACTACTTTCTGGAAAACCAAGGAATGTTTTCTTCGAGGAGAACACTTACAGTATAAAGAACGATGACGACACGACGGCGCAAGTACGCGGTTTGGACCTTGAAACCAAAATCATCCCAAAGGTCACCATGGGAGGACGCTACGTGCGGATTAACCGAGAAATCGATTTGACCCCCGAGGCTTTCACTGAGCTCTTTGGCGGTAATATCGGGTTCAGAACCGGTCCCTTTGATGCTTATCTAGAATATGCACAACAACTTGGTACATATCCGGGGCTCGGTGGTAGGTTAAATGGCTATGGTGTTCTTTTCAGCTCCAGCCTTTCTTTGACGGGATTAGGCATATCTTTCCAGGTGATGGATTATGACACAATTGGTTTTCCGTTCAATAAGACGTACCGTTATAATGAACCAGTGACGCCCATAAAAACTGGCATCTCAGTTAATCGCGGCGCGGACGAGATAGGCTTTGGCGTATCGTTATTGTATTCTCCGTTCGACTTCATAACCATAGAATTGGACAACAACAAAATCAGCACTCATGACAATACTCTAAGCAGACTCGAGCAGATCTTTGTAACAAACGAAACCATGGATGCGGTGATTGAACAAGCTGCCAAAATAACAACCTATCCGAGCTATGAACTTGAGGTAACCGCTGCCGTCGAAAAAATCGTCAAACAAGGAATTGAGGTGCCTATCGAGAAGAAAACCGAAACCAAGCCGCATTTAGAGATCAGTTATAATTTCGGCACATTCTTCGTAGGTTCCGAATACCAGATTGAATTTGTGACGAGTGACACGAGCGACTACTACGACCAGGCGCTTGCAGTATCCATTGGAAAACCAGAATTATTCGTGTTTACGCTAAGATACGAACGCCGTAATCGCGCGCCACAATGGTTAGTCGACCTTGAAAAAATCGGATCCGAAACACAATGGCCGCTCGCTGAGCTAAGCTTGGACCTGACCACGCGCCATAACTTGCGCATACGTGCCGGTGCTGAAAAAGGCGGATTGGTGTGCACGGGCGGTGTCTGCCGATTTGAAGAACCTTTCAACGGCGTGAAACTGGTATTGACAAGCATCTTTTGAGCACTTCGTGCTCGATGACAATGATGACAAAAAGATTGCCCGACAAAGCGGTCGGGATCCTCAAATTTGCAGCCACATTAAAATGATGGCCAAATTTGGGAACTGTGATGTCATTATCTTCTAGCGCTGCGCACTTCGATTACGGTGATAAAAAACAGATTACAGTGATATCATTGGGAAGGACATTGTTGATTGTTGTATGTTATGGCAGCCTGTATGGTCTGACGTTATAGGGTTTAGTCACAAACCAAACCCTATAACCAAACAGGTAGCTAAAACGTATAACATTTGACATTCAACTAAGGGATTGGATTAAAGGGATTTTATGAGAAAAGTATTTCTAATAATTATAGTTATCGCTACTGTAGTTTTCGCTACCGGTATCTGGTACGGTGGTAAGCTTGGTGACTTCATTGAAACCGAGACCGTCGGTTCAGTAATGTGTCTCTCCTGCATGGGAATCGAATGAGTCGTAAACGCATTGTGCAAATAATCGCATCAATTCTCCAGAATGCGTACATTCCAGCACTTTTCGTGGGTGGCATATATCAAGGGTTCCTCAAGCGGGGGTGTACGCCGATACTGAATTGCTGGGGATGCCCGCTTGCCTTGTTCTCATGTCCAATGGGAGCGCTGCAACACTTCATTGGACTGCAACTCATACCCTTCTATATCGGCGGTTTTTTCGGAACGATCGGCATGCTTGTTGGCAGAATGACCTGTGGCTGGCTTTGTCCTTTTGGATTCTTTCAAGACCTACTCTATAAGCTAAAATCCTTTAAAATGCGATTGCCTAAATTCTTCTCATACTTCAAATACGTAGTACTTGTCGGCGTCGCTGGAGTTATCGCGTACATTACAGCCGAACCGTGGTTCTGCAAGTTGTGTCCGGACGGTTCCCTCATCGCCGGTATACCTTTGGTCCTTGCGGACAAAACAGGTGACCTCCGCGCGCTGGTTGGCTGGCACTACTACATGAAAATCGCGATTCTACTTGGTGTAATTCTCTTCTCAATAACAATTAAAAGATTTTTCTGCCGCACGTTCTGTCCGATCGGCGCAATATACTCGATTTTCAATCGTTTCAGTCTCTGGCGACTAAGAGTGGATGAGAAAAAGTGCATCGAATGTGAATCCTGTCAGATGGTTTGTCCGATGCACGTCGCCATATATCGCCATCAGCACGATATTGATTGCATACGCTGCCTCGACTGTGTCAAAATATGTCCAACCATGGCGATCAAGCATGAAATCAGGTAGAGCAGCACTCATATCAACGTTCATAGTCGGCGGCGGGCAGACGTATTCCGGAAGATTATGGACGGGAATTGCATTTGCCGTGATCTTCTATGGCTCGATAGCACTCATGGTAAACATTTGGGCGGGCATTAACCAGGCTTTTTGGGGGCTGATAGCTGCTTGGACATTAATCTGGGTCTATAACGTTTTCGATGCATTTAAGGGTTTCCGATACCAAAAACCTCCTTGTGAAAAAAAATGTCCGGCTGGCATTATGCCTTGGATATACCTCAATCACATGACCACTGGCAGCGAGGATCCATACCCCTATGTCCCGTTCTTTGGTACTCTAGGCAGAATCTGTTTGGCGCCGTGCGAAAGTCACTGCACACGCCGCGGCATTGATGCACCGGTCGCAATAAGATATCTGCGAGCCGGGGTCAAGACAATGCTGCCCAAACACAAGCACAAGCCTAAGAAGGAAAAGGTTGCGATAGTAGGTGCAGGTCCGTGCGGATTGAGCGCCGCATACTATTTGGCCCACCGGGGATACAGAGTCACCGTTTATGAAAAAGAAGAAAAGCCCGGCGGTGTCGTTGGTATTCTCATTCCCGAATTCCGGCATCCACATACTGTGCTCGAGCAGGAAATCAAAACTCTGCGGACCATGGTCTTTGAATTGAAGTGCGGAATCGAAATTGGCAAAGATATTTCAATGGATGAATTGTTGAAAGATTATGATGTTGTATTCGTCGCAATCGGGGTCTGGAAACCGATCAAGCTTGGAATTCCGGGCGAAGAAAATGCCCTTGATGGTTTTGATGTACTAAGACGTATCCGCAAGGGCGAGTCTTACCATCTTGGCAAAGTCGGCATCATCGGCGGCGGTAATACCGCAATTGATATCGCACGCAGCTTGGTTAGAGAAGGGCATGAAGTTAAGATATATTATCGTCGCAATATAGAAGATATGCCGGCAGAGTGCGAGAACCTCGAAGAGGCTCAGGAAGAAGGTGTTGAAATAATCCCGCTTGTGGTGCCGGTAAGAATCGAAAAGAACGCAATCACGATGCTGAGAACAGAATGTACAGAAGGCAGGCAAGGACCGGTTAGAGAGATCGACGGAAGTGAATTCGAAGTGGAGTTAGATACGGTAGTCATGGCGATCGGACAAGAACCTGAAGCAGATTTCTTGGAAGGTTTCGTGAAATTCGACACTTATGGCCGCATTATTACTAAAAAACACAAAACATCGCACCGTAGAATCTTCGCGGGCGGAGACGTGGTATTGGGCAGCGCAACGGTCGCTCATGCAGTGGGTCACGGTATGGAATCTGCGAGGCGCATAGATGCGCATCTCAGACGCATGCCATCTTTTCTGGTATCAATGTTTCGAAAAACATACCAGCCAAAGGTGAAGTTATTGCCTATGCAGACAACGAATAGAATTAAGATTTCTCACCGGGATATTGAAGAAAGAAAATGCGACTTCAAAGAAGTTGAACTCTGGCCTACAAAAGAAGAGCTAAGAGAAGAGGCTGCGCGCTGTTTGTCCTGTCCACTAAGGTATCATCCCCACTAGTATTCTCAAATATCCTCACGATAAAATCGATCGTATTGTGCTTGCGACTTCAATCGATTGACAATTCCAAAACATTTCAATATAATGATGTTTATGCATTTCCTGTTGGAAATAAAGGAGGAAAATAATAATGGATGCAATCAAAAGAATATCTGCACGGGAAATACTCGATTCACGGGGTAATCCCACGCTTGAGGTCGATGTCCAGTTAAACAGCGGAATAAAAGGCAGAGCCGCCGTACCTTCTGGTGCCTCAACCGGCATCCACGAAGCGCTTGAAATGAGAGACGGTGATACGAAACGTTATGGGGGTAAAGGCGTTCTCAAGGCTCTGGGCAATGTGAATGAAAAAATCGCGCCCGCGCTCATCGGTAAGGACATCACTCAACAGGCAGAACTTGACAAAACGATGCTCGAGTTAGATGGTACGCCGAACAAGAAGAATCTTGGTGCAAATGCAATCTGCGGCGTTTCGCTAGCCATTGCTCGTACTGCCGCGCACGCCCAGAATCAACCGCTATACCAGTATTTGGGTGGCGCCGATGCTAAGGTGTTACCGGTACCACTGATGAATGTGCTGAACGGCGGTGTACACGCCAACTGGCAAGGACCAGATTTCCAGGAATATATGATAGTACCACATGGCGCAGAAAATTTCCGAGAAGCCTTAAGGTGGAGCAGCGAGGTATATCAAATACTAAAAAAACTTCTCAAGGAGAAAGGCCTCAATACTAGCGTTGGTGATGAGGGCGGGTTTGTGCCCACCGTGTCCTCAAACGAGGACCCCTTGCAGTTGATTATTGAAGCAATTGAGAAAGCAGGGTACAAAGCAGGCAGCCAAATCAGTATATCTCTGGACACAGCATCCAGCAGTTTCTATGAAGGTGGCAAGTACAATCTGCGGACCGAAAATAAGAAACTTGAATCTTCAGAAATGGTCGAGAGATTTACGTTCCTTTCCGAACACTATCCGATCATTTCGATTGAAGACGGACTCGGCGAAGACGATTGGGATGGCTGGAAACTACTCAACCAGAAGACAGGTAATAAAGTCGAGCTCGTGGGTGACGACCTGTTCGTAACCAATGTCGAGAGGATCAAGCGGGGTATCGAAGAAAATGTTGCTAATGCCGTACTAGTAAAAGTCAATCAGATTGGCTCGCTCACAGAAACTATAGAAGCCATTGAAATGGCGAAGAAAGCCGGATGGGGTGTCATTGTCTCCCATCGCAGCGGCGAAACAATTGACTCTTTTATTGCTGACTTCACAGTAGCGATGGGTACCGGTGCAATAAAAACTGGAGCTCCGTGCCGCGGGGAGCGAATAGAGAAGTATAACAGACTAATGAGAATTGAAGAAGAGCTGAAGAGTGATGCAGTATATGCCGGTCGCAAGGCGTTTGTCAGGTAAGGAGGCTATAGATGGTTCTCGACAATATGGAGGATATTGAGAAAGGTCCGTTCTGTGCACCGTTTGGTCAGTTGTTCTACGAAAACTTGGAAAAAATGCCTTCGTTCCAGGTCATGGAAGCTTACCTGTTGTGTCTCGTTGAAGCAAATAGCAAGATTGAGAAGGCGATTGGTATTCTCGAGGGCATACTGAAAAAAGGAAACGACAGGTTGAAGACCATCGAGCAACCAGAAGAAATGCAGTATGTTTTTGGAAAGACGACTGGTTCCCGGGGTGAAATAGAAAAGGAAATAGAAGCCTTGTCACAACACCGAAGAGACATCGACAGTCTCATTGCCCGCTATTCGGAAAATGGCATAATGAACACACCTATCAGCAGCTTCATGATAGCATTTGACGCTGAATACAAAGTGAAGGTTGAGAAGAAACGTAGCGATAGTGAAGAGCTTTACTACACGGACATAAAAGCTAGCGATCTGATTGGCTGTGCCGGCTTCGAGCACCTCAACAAAGTCATGACCGGGCACTTACTCAAAAAATTACTCCAAAAGGAGCAGGAACAAACGTAGCTACTTGTCCGGAAAAATTATTACTTTTATAGAGTCCTCGGCTTGCGCCACAAGGTCAAATCCCTGCTTTATATCAGTTAATCCGTAGCGATGCGTTATCATGGCTTTCGCATTGAATCTCTTGCTTTTCAGCAGTTCGATAGCCTCCAGTATATCATCGGTTACTGCAGCATAGGAAAATATAATCTTGGCGCTCTTGAAGTATATGTCATAGAGTGGCAAAGGTACACTAACATCAGGAGCGGTTGGGGCGAAAAGTAGGACTGTCCCCGCACAATCAACCGATTCAAATGCTTGTACAAATGCCGGCAAAGCTGCGGTACACACTATCACTACATCAGCCAATCGGCCTTGGTTCACATTTCTTACCCTCTTCGCTACGTCTTCTCGAGCATGTATGGCGACATCGGCACCAAACCGTCGGGCTGCCTCAAGGCGGTATTCACTTATGTCGGTGGCAATTATCTTAGCTGCGCCGCTCAAGCGCGCTAATTGAATGTGCATCAGCCCTGAGATACCGGAGCCGATGACCAGAAGCGCATGCCCTGGTTTCACGCCGGCAAATCTTTGTCCCCGAATAACACATCCAAGGGGTTCCACAAATGTACCTTCTTCAAAGGTAACATCTTCTGGTAGGGAGAAAATGCCATTGCGCAGGTTTATCTCGGGAACACGAACGAACTCGGCAAAACCGCCGGGGTCAAAGTTAGTTGACCGTAAAGTCGCACATACCGTATGATAGCCAGCTTTGCAGTAGCGACACTCGTTGCAGGGCACATGATGGGAAACAAAAACCCGCTGGCCTACCTGATATCTGTCGACCTCGGCTCCGACTTCCACGATTTCACCGGCAATCTCATGGCCCAGAACCCGTGGCGCCTTTTTGATTCGATACCATTCCATGACATCGCTGCCACAGATACCACTAGCCATTACTTTGACTAGAATTTCCCTCTTCCCGATTTCAGGCTTCGGCATCTCTTTGATTCTGATGTCTTTGTTGTTGTAGTATACAGCAGCTTTCATTCTGAAAAGGCTACGGATCACGGTATTCGGTTACGAAACCTGTTTCGTTTAGCGTTAAGCGGTTACGTCTCAGAAAAAAATCGGTAGCTTGATCCAACGTAAGAAAAATCATATTGGCAAAACGTTTGACCTAATCTTTGCAGTCGAAACGGGCCCCGTATAATAAAAGCCACCGAATCCGACTCGTGATAGACAGAAAACTGCCAGTACTTTTGGTTTACGCGGCATCATTCTATCCTGAATTATACGGGGCGGGCATCGTAACCGTTACCCTTTGTCGTCACCTGTATATAAACCGTATGCTTGTTCAATCGAAGCTTTCTTATGCACGATCGCCTTCACCGCCTGAATCATACCCACCGGATTGTCCGATTGAAATATATTTCTACCCATATCCACACCCACGGCACCATGTGTAATTGCATTACGTGCTAGTTGAAGGGCATCCTTTTCAGGTACCTTCTTACCACCGGCAATTACAATCGGCACGGGGCAAGTACCGACAACTTTCTCAAAATCACCACAGTAGTAGGTTTTAACAAAATGTGCACCAAGTTCGGCCGCTATGCGACAACATAACGATAGATATTTCGCATCACGAACCATCTCTCGGCCAACCGCGGTGACCGCAAGCACAGGTATTCCGTACGCTTCACCTTGAGTCACCAGTTCGGCTAGATTGGTAAGCGTCTCCTTCTCGTGGGCTGAGCCGACAAAGATCGAAAGGGCAACCGCACTGACATTAAGTTTTATTGCCTCTTGCATAGACGTAGTGATATCTTCGTTCGACAGATCTTCATGGAGAACGCTCGTCCCGCCCGATACCCTTAACACAATCGGTATGTCGAACTCAGCAGGCACCGATGTGCGCAGGGCGCCACGCGTGAGCATAAGTGAATCGGCGTACGGAAGTAACGGCTTGACCGTTTTACTGATGACTTCCAGACCACTGGTTGGACCCAAAAAATAACCATGATCGACCGCGAGCATTACGGTCCTCCCCGTTTCCGGCTTGATTATTCTCGATAATCTGTTCTTCAATCCCCAATCCATAATTCTTCTCCTCTCATTTTTGCCTGGCGACAATATAATGCTAATACGTAGACTATCTAGAAATTACATAATGTCAATACGTATAAACATTAGCATTTGCTGATAGATTATTACATGTCAAATACAGTATACGATACGAAGCGGTTGGCCGCCTCATGAAACATGTATTTGTTGATTTGCGTATCAGAATCCATGTTAAATAGTGTTTTACATTAACGAAGCAGATCTGTAGTCGTTTGATTTATCAAACATCCCCAATGAAAATGTCCCGAGTCTATCAAAGGACTGGGCGATTGCATTAGAACATCGAGTCATTACCAGATACCTATCACATTGACTTTCAAACAGAATATGCTATAATACTACTGTGAATTGTCTGATAATTGCAGTCATTATCACGACCCAAATTGATATAACAGGCTACGTCGAAACCCGTCCTTATATAACGGGGAATGATTCCACAAGTTTCACAGGTTACAACCGTGGTTGGTTGGAATTCAAGAGTGAAGCCAGTGATTATGGTTTGCAGTTGGCGTTCGACCTGATAGTACCGTATGACACCACATCTCTAGACTACGCGGTTGATAATATCAGTGTATCTCGGCTCGCACTATGGTTGGGGCGGGAACAGGCAAGAATCGTTGTCGGCAAGCAAAGCTTATACTGGGGCGTTGGCCGTGTTTTTCGTTTCCAGCATCAGAGGCATAATCATACCCCGAGGCGATATCAAAAAAACACTAACCGGCATGCGTGTAGGCATGAATATCATCAAACACGATATTGGAATCACTGCGATGCACCAATCATCTGAGCGCCAAGCAATAATCGGTGGAGAAATCACGGGTGAACTGCTACTGGGCTACTGGGGCGAAGCGAGCTTCACCTGGGAAGATTCATTGAATTACAGCAAAATATCGATCGGTTTGGACTATACCTTCCCGCTAATGATATACACGATGTTTGAGTATTTTTTTGACGGCAGCGGTAAAGACGATCCTGCGGAATATGATTACGCAAAAATCACGTCCGGACAAAGACAGACTCTTGGCCAGCAATATCTCTATACAAGTATTGGAATACTCTATAATCCATTTCTTAGACCATCGATCAGCGCGATAATAAACTTGGATGACCAGGGACTCATTATCATTCCTAACCTCAGTTACGCAATCCTAGAAAACACGGAAATCACGGTCGGATTGAATTATGCAATTGGGTCAGAAGAGAGCGAATTCCGAAATATCACGCAATATCGCGGAGCGGTATATTTATGGGCAAAAACGTACTTTTAATTTGCCATGGACAAATTTAGATGCAAAGGGAGAACTTCATCGGTATGCATCCGTTTAAATCAGTATGAATCTACTTTGTCTCCGATAAAGGGAGGTATTCTTGGTTGAAACAATAGATCTACATAAAAACTACAAGATTGGTAAGGTCCTGTATCCGGCTCTGCGCGGCGTGAATATGAAAATCGAAGATGGCGAGTTCACCGCTATTGCTGGCCCGTCGGGGTCTGGGAAGACAACATTACTCAATATCATTGGCTGCCTTGATGTCCCAACCAAGGGTGATGTTCTCATCAATGGAACGAATACTAGCCAGCTTACATCAAAAGAGAAATCATCCTTGAGAAGAAACGAAATAGGTTTTGTTTTTCAAACATTCAATCTTATACCAGTGCTGACCGCATACGAGAATGTCGAAATTCCATTAATTTTGCTGGATACAGAACCCGACCGCAAAAGAGAAACGATCAAATCAATTCTTGAGGAAGTCGGTCTGGGTGAGTTCATAAACCGCCGACCGAACGAGATGAGCGGTGGTCAGCAACAAAGGGTTGCGATCGCTCGCGCGCTGGTCAAGAATCCAAGCATTGTCCTTGCTGATGAACCAACCGCGAATCTGGATTCCACCACTGCGAAAGAAATACTGGGTTTAATGCAAGAATTGAACAAAAAACACAAAACAACGTTTATCTTCTCTACGCATGACCAACTCGTGATGGATTTTTCAAGAAGGACGATCAGTTTAAGAGACGGTAAAGTTGTCGAGGACAAAACAAAGAAAAGAGGACCGGGATGAAGCTATTATATATAGCTTGGCGTAATGTATTCCGTCACACGCGACGGACACTCATCACCGCCGCCGCAATCTCGGTTGGGCTTTCAGCAATGATATTCATGAACACAATGATGAACGGTGCTGATAAAATGGCATCGCGCAATATCATAGATTTTGAAACGGGTCACCTGGAAGTGTTCGCCATGGGTTACTACCGTGAAGAAGGAGCATTTCCCCTAGATACAATCATCCAGGATCCAGAGCCTGTCATTGGTGAAATAGAACGCGTGTCCGGCATCAAAGCTATCGCTCCGCGCGTCAAATTCCAGGCCAGCATAAGCAACGGCATCGATGAACTCCCGGTTCTGGGAATGGGTATTGATATTCAGAAAGATAAGAAGGTATTTGAAATAGTGAATTCGGTAATCGAAGGTGCATACCTGCAGCACGAAGGCGACGTGCTCATTGGTTCGGATCTAGCCGGCGACATGGATTTGGATGTAGGATCGTTCCTGACGATTATTACTAAGGACCGAAATGGTACATACAACGCTTATGACCTTACGGTTTCAGGTATCATCAATACAGGGCATCCTCTGTTTGACGGTAATATGGCAATCATTTCTATTGAGCAAGCTCAGGAGCTGCTAGCCATAGGCCATGGCGTGACCGAGCTATGCATAAGAGCGCATGATGAGAACAAACTGGCCGGTTTGAAGAGAAATCTAGCTAGCAAAGTTGGCAAGGATTATGAAGTACTCTCCTGGAAGGAACTGAATGCGGCGATATTCGAGGTTTCTGGTTTCAAGCGAACTGCCCAATTCATGATTGCGCTGGTTGTCATCATAATTGCTGCGGTTGGTATCATTAACACAATGCTCATGGCGGTGATGGAGCGTATTCCAGAAATCGGCACGTTAAAAGCAATGGGCTTCAACAATTCGGGAATTGTGAGAATGTTCATATATGAGGGTGGTATCATCGGCATATTCGGCAGTCTTCTCGGATGTTTATTTGGTTTCCTTGTATCATTGTATCTTGTATACGTCGGGCTTGATTTTACTGGCATTTTTGGAAATATGGACATCGTCTATCCGATGAAATTTCTCATAAAGGGAGAAATTGATTACTGGACGATTTTGTATGTATTTCTATTCGGGATTTTTGTATCTGTGTTTGTCACTTTATGGCCGGTACGGAAAGCAACAAAACTCCAGCCAGTTGATGCATTGAGGCATGTCTGATGCAGCTATTTAAACTCGCCTACAGGAATTTCTTCCGCAATACTCGACGCAGCATAATCTCGGGTATCAGTGTGGCACTTGCTATCACGGCTATAATATTCGTTAGAAGCTACATAAGCGGTGTACTTGAGAACATAAGCGGTAATGTAGTGAAATTGATCTCCGGCCACATAAGGATAACTACGAAAGAATACGAGCGGCGCGAACGCATGCTTCCCTTAGCCGAAGCGATAGAACTTTCACCTGAGTTCTACGAATCACTACCCGACGAAGAAATCGTACTGACCGCACCACGGATAAAATTCGGTGTCCTCCTTGGCGAGGAAGAATTGAATGTACCTGCGCTGGGTTATGCCATCGAACCGGAAACAGAGCGCGAGATCGGTGGCCTGCAAAAAAGGTTGGTCACCGGCTCTTATATTCAATCCGGTGAAAAAGCCGCAATCCTTGGCAAAGGTTTGGCCGAACGCTTGCACGTAACGGTCGGCGATACACTAACCATAATCACGCGAACTGCATATGATTCGCCGACTGGCTTGAATCTTTTGGTTAAAGGATTATTCCAAACCGGCATAGGAGGAATGGACCGTAGCCTATTCTATATCCCGCTTGATGTTGGACAGACAATGCTTGATCTCGAAGGTAGAGCAACCGAATTCGTTATTATTCTCAAACACCCAAGTAATGCAATACAGATCGCGAATTCCACAGACCCGGGGCGTGATTACTTGGTGATGCCGTTTCAATATAATCCTCTACTACGCTATATCAACGTAGCGACAATAATCTTTTCAATATTCTATTTGGTAGTTTTGCTCGTGGCATGTTCGGCAATCGCGAACACTATGCTCATGATCGTATTCGAAAGGACAAAAGAGATCGGCATGATGAAGGCTTTAGGATTAAACAACCTCTCGATTGTTGGTCTCCTTACAATCGAAGCTGGTATAATCGGAGTCATAGGAAGTGCTTTCGGATCCGTATTTGGTGCTATCCTAAGTTATTGGTTAAAGTATCAGGGCATTGACATAAGTATGGTCTCGTCAACAACGTCCGCAGACATGCCTTTCGGACCAATAATATACCTCGCGCCAACACCATTTATCATTGTCACGGCATTCATCCTTGGTTTAGTGGTTACAGTTATTGTCGCATTACTCCCGATAAGCCGCGCGACTAAGATAAATCCGGCAAAAGCCTTGAAAACCGTATGAAGATAACGAATAAATCATC
>Ga0111198_1023_pt1 | contig 22546 bp, 22 predicted proteins | sample DeeMarSWOR324_28_FD_80370 | JGI IMG/M metagenome (GOLD analysis project Ga0111198, IMG submission 80370) | candidate division WOR_3 bacterium SM23_60
AAACGAAAGAAAAGATTTGGACGCGTGGTGCCCGAGAGGTCATGGACATAAATCGTGCACACAGAAGTGGCCTCATCTCGGAGACTGAACGGTACAACAAAATCATCGATACATGGACACGTGTCGCAATGGACATTGAGGAAAATCTGATACACGAACTCGAGAAAGATCACGATGGCTTCAATCCTCTCTTCATGATGGTGCACTCTGGCGCACGCGGTTCACGCAACCAAGCGAGTCAAATCTGTGGCCTTCGGGGATTAATGTCCAAACCGCAGCGTAAAGTGACCTCGGTGCAGATCATTGAGACACCGATCAAATCTTCGTGCAAAGAAGGCCTCACGGTGTTAGAGTACTTTATCTCCACACACGGTGCGCGAAAAGGACTCGCTGATACGGCGCTCAAGACCGCTGATGCTGGTTACCTGACGAGGCGTCTCGTTGATGTTGCTCAGAATGTTACTATTACCATGGAGGACTGCGGTACGATCATGGGGCAAGAGATCGGCGCCCTCAAAGAGGGTGAGAAAATCGTCGAACCGCTGAGCGAGAGAATTGCCGGTCGAGTTGCGCTCGTTGACATCATCGACCCGGTGACTGACGAAACAGTTGTCAAAGGTGGTGAGGAAATACTCGATGAGCAGGCGCGTACGATTGAGACGAGCGGCATTGAAAGAGTAAAAGTCCGTTCAATCCTGACCTGTGAAGCACCGGTTGGCTTGTGCGCGAATTGCTACGGACGCAACCTCGCAACGGGTCGGATGGTTGAAATCGGCGAAGCGGTTGGTATTATCGCTGCTCAATCAATCGGTGAACCAGGGACGCAGCTCACTCTGCGAACATTCCATGGGGGCGGTGTCGCACTCAGGATTGCTGAAAGCACCTCGCGAAATGCAGATGTGTCAGGAGAGGTTCATTTTGAGAATCTCAATGCAGTCGAGAATCCTGATGGCCATCTCGTCAGTCTCAATGACAAGGGACGTATGGTCATCAAGCAAAAAGATGGCAGAAAATTGACGTACAATATACCGATCGGAGCGATCATATACCCAAAGAAAAAAGCAATGGTGGAGCACGGGCAAATGCTGTTCGAGTGGGATCCCTATTCAATTCCTATTGTTTCACCTGCTGGTGGGACGATCAAATTCCAGGATATCATTCCCGGTGTAACCTTGCAGGAGAACTGGGTGGATGAGCGTTCGGGTGGCAAGCAGTTCGTCATTGTCGAGGACCGCGTCAGACATCACCATCCGAAAATAAACGTCGTTGACAGCAAAGAAAAAGCCGAAAAGACATTCTCAATACCGGCAGGTACGTATCTACTTGTGCAGGATGGCGATAAAATTCCACCCGGGACACTCATCGCGAGAATACCGAAAGAGATCGGCAAAAGTAAAGATATCACCGGTGGTCTACCACGTGTTGAAGAGCTATTTGAAGCAAAGATCGTGAAGAACCCGGCCGTGGTCACTGAAATCGATGGCATATGCGATGTCGAAGAAGAAAAGGGAACGTGGAAAGTCACCGTCACACCAGAAGTAGGCGATGCACGTACGTACAAAATCCCAACGACGCGTTATCTCAAAGTGCATTCTGGTGAATTTGTCCGTGCCGGTGATCCGCTGTGCGAAGGTGCGATCGATCCACATGACATTCTCAGAATCAAGGGCCCGATGGAAACACAGCGTTTTCTGGTCAATGAAATTCTCGAGGTATATCGAATACAAGATGTGAAGATTGACGATAAACATATTGAAGTGATCGTCCGTCAGATGCTCCAGCGTGTGAAGATCGAGGAACCCGGTAACACACCATTTGTTGGCGGTGAAATTATCGACAAGAGAAGAGTAATTGAAGTAAACCAGCAAGCACTCATGGAAGGACGGAAACCAGCCACGTACCGTCCAATGCTTCTCGGCATTACGCGGGCGGCTCTATCAACTGAATCGTTCTTCTCCGCTTCAAGTTTCCAGGAAACAACAAAAGTACTTGCCGACGCTGCGGTCGAAGGTAAACTAGATAGATTAGAAGGACTCAAGGAGAATGTGATTGTCGGACGGATTATACCGGCAGGTACAGGACTTGCAAAATGGCAGCGTCTCGAACTTGAAGAAGAGAAAGAGATGGCCGAATAGCCACCTGGCTTATTGTCTATCGCGCATAGCAGTTGAAAGAAATCCCGGGAAAACCGGGATTTCTTTTTTGTTGGTGTGTGCTAAAAGAATGTCATGACGAAGCCACTCACTATAGGGACTGAGAAATTGTCATCCCACGGTAGTGGGAGCGCTTCAAAGATTGTCGCTACTACTGCTCCAATGATGAGTGTTGTTAGAGAAAGCGTATCCGGTAGGTGATAGAGGATGAGCGCAACCGCCACCGCGCCGATGAGAAAACCAATACTGCCGAGCAGTGTTTTGCGTTTGAATAGCCGCGGGCTCTTGAACCCCTGTCCAAGCACGGCCGCAAATGTGTCGCCGACAATAATGAACGCACAGGCAGCAACAACAATCACTTTGTTTCCGTACAGGAGCGAAGTAATCAAACAACCGAGTAATAAGTAGGTGGCGCCACTCAAGCGCGCAAATTCATGTCGACGCAAAAATGAACCAAAAAAAAGTATGAATCCTTCCTTGATACTATTGATATGCAATCTCAGAAAATCGATGATGACTATGGCAAGACAAACGGCGAGCAGTATCAGTCGCCCTCTTGGCACGGGAACGAGGTAGTACGTCACCGGGATAAAAATACCCCAGAGATTGAGCAATTTTCTGAAAACCTCGGCTTTCATCAGAATCGATAACCAGCTGAAATCTTGTTCGAGTTCGCCAGCTCTGAATGCGTCACGAGTGCATAGTCAACATTGAATTGCCGGTACTGCAAACCAGCACCAAACGTGTAGTTACCTCTGTATATGCCGATTCGTCCGCATATGACATCTTTATACGTATATTCAAAACCAAGATTCACATCGAATCCCTCAATGTCGATCGGTTTCACAACGTCGCATGCAAGCACGACGCCTGAGTTGATCGTCGTCAGCGGTATGATCGGTGCGACGCCAAATGCGACTTTCGTTATGATCGTCTCTTTTGTACCATTGCTCCACAGTATGGGCGACAGGACGAAGTCACGAAGTGTGATGCCGACTATTAAGTGGTCGAGATTCATGACCGCACCGACATCGAGCCCGCCGCCGTAGCCAGTGATGACTGAAAGATTTCGGTAGAATACCTTTACATTGGCTCCGAACGCGACACGATCGTTACCCTTTGCGCCATTGAGATACACAACCATGTCCTTGGTGCCGACCGTATCAGTGACATACGGCCGATTGTTGCTGTTCGGGAAATCGGTAGTATCGTACAGCGATGTGAACTTGATATCACCAACCGAAAGATACTGAATGCCGACACCGAGAGACATGTTCTTCTGTGGGATTGTAACAGAGCCGAATTCATTCTTGACAATACCGGCAAAGTTCTCCGCGTGCATGAGGGAAATACCACGGTGTGTGAAATAGGATCCTGCCGGGTTAAAGTAGATTACCGAAGGATTAGCATACTGGGCAACACCTGTTCCACCCATGGCACAGGCTCGTCCATCAACCCCTAACTCCTGAAACTCACCCGCGTATTTTGTCGCGGTGAGCAGTACCGGTAATAGAAAAATGCTTACAATGCGACACACGTTACACCTGCCTTCAATTCTTTTGTTAATCTTTTTGACAATCCGTGAAGTGAGCGCAGCGTGACTCTGAATTCATAGTCTCCGGGTGGCACAATGTCATTACTGTCATCTCGACCATCCCAGACAACGAGGAACTCACCTGGTGGGCGCCTGACGTCATGGATGAGATCACGGACTTTTTCTCCATACTGATTGTAGATTGTAATGAATATCTTGGAACGTTCAGTTGTGTAGAGCGCCAGCGTTGTGCCTGGTCGCGCGTGTGTGAACTTTTGCGGAAAGCAACCAGCGATGAACCCATCGGCGGCAATCCAGAGGTACTGACCACCCTCCTTCTCGGACACAATAACCTGGCCATACCGACGCCATATGGAAATGCCGCGCGGTGAAAGGAATTCACCTTTGCTCACGCCGGAACGTCCCACTGAAATGATATACCGCAAATCATGGTCAAACTTATGTACCTGATCGTTGATTTCATCGGTAACATAGATAGACCCATGATAGTCAATCGCCACATATTGAAAACTTGCCTCGGCAAGGCCAAGATCATAGTGCTCAACCGATCCAATGAACCGGCCGTGGCGTGAGTACTTTGATATTCGCGAGCCATACTTATCAGCTACGACGATGAAATCATCTTTGTAGTAGTTATAGGGAGCATCAGCATCAATCACCTCGATGCCCATGGGCTGATAGATCTCGCCAACTGCTCGACCCTCTATACCGAACGCCCGGATCAGGGAGTCATTCGGAGCGTAGACATAAACCTTGGAGCTATCAAAATCAGTGACGTACAGATTGTTCTGTGAGTCGAAATCGACATCAAACGGTCGACCGGGCAACAGCACTGCACCGACTTCTCGAAGCCGGCCGCCCTCATACTGCAACTTCACGACGCGTTTGTTACCGAAATCCGCGAGGACGATAAGACCCTGACCATTTGCCGCGATGCCTTTCGGCTGAGAGAACATTTTGTTATTGCCGTACAGCTTTATCGCACTGAGGCCAATATTATAGACGATTTGCCCACGGTCAGAATTTACCGCAAAAATCGTCAGCTCATCATCGTCCTTCTTAGTATCCGGATTGTCGAGCTCGCTCAGTTTGACTGCTGCGATACCCTGCGGATCATTGTAGTCGTAGGCAACACCGAGGTACAGCTGAATATAGTACTTGGAAGCCCGATAGAACCCGAAGGTGTGCTTGAACGGCGGTACAGCAAGCGTCTGAGGTTCGTAGGAAAGTACGAACAACAACAAGAGAAGCATGTTAACTATTATAGCTAATAATCATACCGTGTCAAGAACACCCCGTTGCTGGTAGCTGTAAATAACCTTGACTTTTCATCGATTGAGTGTATAATACTTAACAAAACATTGAGCAAGGAGGATTAAGCGCCGATCGCTCACACGTGAATAGAAAGAAGCTTCTGACGAAGGAATTTCAAGCTAACGAACCGTGTGTCAAAAATCTCCATGCATGTCTGTTTACGAGATAGCATGTGAAAAATAAAAGGAGGAATGATGGAAGTCCAGGGATATAACATGCCAGAAGATCTCTACTATCATGCGGAGAATTCGTGGGCAAAGGTCGAATCTGACGGCACGGTCAGGGTCGGCATGGATGATTTCTATCAAAAACAAGCAGGCGATACAACTTATGTTGACTTACCCTTTGAAGGTGACACGGTCAGTCAGGGCGAAACCTGTGGCAAGATCCAGTCATCAAAATGGGTCGGCAAACTCGTCTCTCCAATATCTGGTGAAATTGTCGAGGTCAACAGCGAGTTAGAAAATGATTGCCGCCTCATCAACAAAGACCCGTACGACTCTGGGTGGATTATGAGAATCAAACCGAACAACATGGAAGCAGAACTCAAGAACCTCGCTCATGGTCCTGATGCAATTACGAAATTCATCGAGAATCACGTAGCAAAAGCGAAAGGCGGCGGCTAAGAATAAACGACCATTGTCCAAGTCTGAAATCCCGACAGTCGTTGGTCTTCGCAAAATAAAAGACTATCTAGCGGTCTTAAAGAAAGCAGTACGAGAGATTTAAGGAGATATTAAATTTTGCATAGGTGATTATATGGATTTACAAATACCGTTTGGCAAAGATGGAACACTGCCAGTTTCGTTACCGGATAAGAATGTACTGGCAGTCGTGCACCCCAACAAAGTCGAACAGCAAGATGAAACAAATATACTCCTGCGCGCGATCGAAGAACCAGTAAACTCAAAATCCTTTACTCGATTCCTCAGCGATGCACAGAACATTCTCTTTATTGTCAATGACGGTACACGTCCGACGCCGACAGCAAGAGTTCTCGACATAATTTATGATAAAATAAAGAACAAAAATTTCAAATTCATCATTGCGACGGGCGTACACCGTGCGCCAACAAAAGAGGAATTTGATTTCATCTTTGGCAAATACTATGCTGTCTTCAAAGATCGGATACACGTACATGACAGTAAAAAAGATGAAGAGATGGTCCACATCGGAACATCCAAGAACGGCACAGAGATGTACGTCAACCGGCTCGGCATGGAAGCGCACAAAATCGTGATCATTGGTTCTGTCGAACCGCACTACTTTGGAGGATACACTGGTGGACGGAAATCGTTCCTGCCTGGTATTGCTTCGCGCACGACGATTTCTCAAAACCACAAACACGCACTGAAAATAGAAGCACAGGCACTCGCCCTGGATGGTAATCCAGTCCATGAAGACATGATCGATGCGCTGAAGACAATTGCCGACAAAGAGATTTTTTCAATTCAGACCGTGCTCGATGGTGAAAGACGCCTCTACGGCGTCACTAGCGGTCATATACATGATTCATTCTATGCTGCAATCGATAAGGCAAAACAAGTCTTTTGTGTGAAAATTCCTGAAAAAGCTGACATTGTTGTCAGCGTTGCTCCCTATCCGATGGACATCGACCTCTATCAGTCGCAGAAAGCACTCGACAACGGAAAACTCGCACTCAAGAAAGACGGTATTCTCATCATGGTTTCAAAATGCCGAACTGGCATTGGAGAGCCGACCTTTTTTGAACTTCTCTCGTCAAGCAGTACACCGCAGGCAGTCCTTGAAACTATCGACAGAGGTTACAAACTAGGTTATCACAAAGCTGCTAAAATGGCGGAAATCGGTACGTGGGCACACATGTGGGGCGTTACTGACCTGGATGATAAAGACATGAATTCAATCTTTATTAAACCATTCCACGATGTGCAAAAGGCTTTGAATAAAGCATTGGAGGAGAAAGGGAAAGAGGCAAAAGTCCTCTTCTTAATGGACGGTAGCATCACCGTCCCAATGGCTGAAAGGAGATAAAATGAAGATAGATTTTGAAAAATTGCAGGAAATCGTCGGCTCCGACAACATCAAGAATGATATTGCTGATCTCTATGTCTATGGCTCTGACTCATCAGTGCACAAAGGATTAGCTTCGGTTGTCGTGAGACCGACGACGATAGAACAAGTTCAGGCAATTCTACGGTATGCGAACGCTGAACTCATACCGGTCATAGCACGGGGTTCAGGATCGGGTATGTCCGGTCAGGCAGTTCCGATAGATGGTGGAATCGTGATGGATTTGAAGAAAATGAATCACGTTCTTGAAATACGACCCGAAGATCTGCTCGTCAAAGTTGAAGCCGGGGTAGTCGATGATGAACTGAACCGGGCGCTCAAACCGTATGGCCTGTTCTATCCTCCGGCACCAGCATCGAGCAGGGTCGCGACGATCGGTGGAGAGATCGCGAATAACGCCTCTGGAGTTCGGTCAGTAAAGTACGGTGCAACGCGTGATTCGGTCCTCGGCATGAAGGTTGTGCTCGCCAATGGCGATCTCGTTCACCTTGGCTCCAATACGCGGGTAGAGGCATCCGGTTACCAGCTTGACCGACTCATGGTTGGTTCTGAAGGTACACTCGGCGTCATCGTTGAAGCGACACTTTTGCTACAACCATTGCCGAAATTCCGCTGCCTTGCCAAGGCAAGTTTTGATAAACTGGCGGACGCCGGTGAGGCGATATCTGAAATTATAGCCAGCGGTGCTCAACCATCTATGCTTGAGTTAATGGATAATATCGCAATTACCGCAGTGAACACGACACTGAAAATGGGTCTCCCGGATGTCGAAGCAATTGTCATGTTTGAAGCCGATGGAAAAATCAAAGAGACCGTCGATACAGAAATGAAACTAATGAAAGAAATCTGCGAAAAACATAATGGCTATGGAATCGAGATGAGCTACGATGCCGCGGAAAGGACGAAACTATACGCTGGCAGAAAAAAACTATTTGCTGCACTATCACGGTACCAAATGGGTCTCGCATGTACATCGCTGGCTGACGATATGGCTGTTCCGTATTCGAAAATGGCAGAGTGCGCAGACAAAATCCATGAGATTGCCAAACGGAATAATGTTGTCATGACCGCCTACGGACACTGCGGTTCAGGTTGTATGCATACGAAAATCCTCATGGATCCGACCAAGAAAGAACAGTGGGAAAGCGCAAAACGGGCAGTTGCCGAAGTCTATGACTATGTTCGCTCGGTCGGTGGAACAACCTCTGCAGAACACGGTATTGGCCTTTCCAAAGCGCCTGCCTGGAAAAAAGAAAAGGCCGATTCACTGGCGATGATGAAAGCAATCAAGAAAGCACTTGATCCAAACAATATATTGAATCCCCATAAACTGCAGGATGCACCTGAGGATTGGGTCACGGCAACAGAATTGAGATACCCAGTAGAATAGGAGAGCACATGCCAAAAAAACACTTAAAAAACTGGAAAGACGAACTGAATGTTTGCATACGATGTGCGTACTGTTTTGAAGGATGCCCTGTGTTCAAAGTCACTGGATGGGAAACAGACACAGCGCGCGGAAAGATTATTCTTGCCTACGGCGTACTCGACGGTGAGCTCGAACCTTCCCAGTATATTGCGGACAAATTGTTTCAGTGTACGTATTGCCGTGACTGCTCTGAGCGGTGTTCAGCCAATGTTCCGGTGGTCGATGTTCTCGCGGCTGCACGTGCTGATCTTATCGAAGCTGGTTTCGCGTCCGAGACACATAAAGGTATGGTGAAGAACGTCAAGGAGACGGGCAATATCTTTGGAGACAAAGAAATAAAGGCACCTGTGCAAAAAGGTGAAACACTCGTGTACGTCGGATGTCAGTATCTTGCGCGTCCCAATCAGACAAAGATGTATCTGAAAATCCTTGAAAAGCTTGGCGTAAAACCACGGGTTGTGGACGAAATATGCTGTGGCTACCCTTTGTATGCACTTGGCTTCCGGAAGGAATTCGAAGAACATAAGAAAAAGTTTCTGGATCTTTTCCCCGAAAAAGAGATGGTTGCCCTCTGCCCCACCTGTACAGCGTTTATGCATGAAGAATACAAGAAAGACGTTAAGCACATAACTCAGTTCATTCTCGAGCACCTCCCTGAGAAAAATCTCGGACTCAAAGCGACCTATCATGATCCCTGTGACCTTTCACGGGTCATGAACATTACCGAGGAACCGAGAGAAATACTTAAGAAACTAGGCATAGAGATTATCGAAATGCCGCACAATAGAAAAACGTCTCAGTGCTGCGGCGGCGGTGGTGGCATACTGATGTCAGATGGGAAACTCTCGGACGATATTGCCCTCCTGCGTATTAAAGAGGCGATTGCGACCGGTGCACCGCTTCTCATTACACCCTGTCCAACGTGTGAACAGGTTCTGAAAAAAGCAGCTGCGGCAGTCAGCGAAAAAGGCGATGGAACGATTCAGGTCAAGAACCTAAGTGATGTAGTCTGGAAAGCAGTAAAATAAAACACATTGAACACATTGGGGACGGTGCTTGACATTTTGACACGGTAGACCGCAATTAGTCTCACAGTCAATCAAATTGTCAAAATGTCAAGCACCGTTCCTCTCATTCAAATAGCTTCTTATACTCTCCGTACCCTTCCTTTTCCAGATCCTCTTTGGGTATGAAACGAAGGGCTGCGGAGTTCAGACAGTAGCGAAGTCCAGTCGGCGCTGGTCCATCATCAAAAACGTGTCCAAGATGTGAATCGCCATGTTTGCTCCGTACTTCAGTCCGAACCATACCCAGGCTTGAATCTGGCGCTTCTACAACATTAGCAGGTTCTAGCGGCTGTGTAAAACTTGGCCATCCAGTACCAGATGCGTATTTGTCGTGTGAACTGAACAACGGTTCGCCCGATACGACATCAACATAAATGCCTTCCTTTTTGTTATCCCAGTATTCGTTGTCAAATGGTGGCTCAGTGCCGCATGCCTGCGTGACCTCGTACTGGAGGGGCGTGAGTTTCTTGCGGATTGTACTATCCGGTGGCCTTGTATATGCACGCTGTTTTAGAGCGCTGCCTTCGTCGCCCCAGGTCTTTTTGATGTAATCTTCACGACCTGAACCTTTTTTGTAGCTCTTGTACCGTACCGGACACTTCTTGTAGTAATCCTGATGATAGTCTTCGGCTGGGTAAAAAGCCGAAGCAGGCAGAATCTGTGTCACAATCGGACTATTGAATTTCCCAGATGTACTCAATGCTGCTTTGGATGCTTCGGCGACCTTCTTCTGTTCATCATTTTGGTAGAATATCGCAGTCCTATACTGAGAACCCCGATCCGCAAACTGCCCACCATCATCAGTGGGGTCAATCTGTTGCCAGAAAACCTCGAGCAACTCCCGATAGGTTATTTGCGCTGGATCATATGTTATCTGCACGGCCTCGAAGTGCCCGGTTTGACCTGAGGAAACCTCTTCATAGGTCGGATTCTCTTTATGCCCACCTGTGTAACCAGATTGCACTTCGATCACACCGTTGATTTGTTCAAACGGCGCTTCGATACACCAGAAACACCCACCAGCAAACAGAGCCTTCTCATATGGACCCTTCGCGCGGTGTACTGCTGGCTGCTTCAGATCGCCGTGTTTGTCTTCGCCCCGACACATGCTAACAACAATTGGCACCAAAAGCATAAATAATAAAATTAGTTTCATGATGATAGCCTCCTGTGAACCAAAATACCACTATTAAAAATTAGACAACCAATTGGACGTACATGTTAAGCAGTGCCTGCACAGCAACATATCATGCGAACGTGAATCGCCCTATTTCGTAGGTTCCGGGCTTGAGGTACTCAACTCTTCTGACCACCATCTCAATAAGGGTGTAGTCTGGGTCATCGGCACCCTTCCAGAATTCCTCGAAAAAAGGCATGACATCTGCTAACTGCTCTTTTGTTTTCCTATCTTTAACAATTATTGACTCGCCAGCGCATCTGATACAACCACTGTCTTCCCCCTGTCCGACCAAAAGACAGAATTCGCTGTTCTTATTCTCCTGGATCTGTTTGACCTTTGCATTTTTTGTGCCAGTGGAGAACCAGAATCTGTTTTCGTGATAAATAAGCGCCATCGGTCGCACCCGCGGCATATCACCATCACACGTCGCATAGTACACAGTCTGTATTTTCTGAAAATGCTTCATAACCTCGCTCTTCACATCATCTTTTTCACTCATTGTTCAGCCTCCCTGGGGTCAAATCTCGACATTGGACAAAGAACATCTAGTCCCATTCCCAAAATACTACCGTACCTGCCGTTAGTATATGGCTTCTTCGCTGCTTGTCAAATGTCGAGATTTGACCCCGTGTGCTTTGTCAAACAAAAAAGGAGGATGCACAGAGCATCCTCCCTGGTTAACACTATCCCTGTTTACCGCGCCTTTATCAGCGTTCGCGTACTAGTGAATTCATCAGTTGCCAAACCATAGAAATAGACACCAGATGGCACAGGCTGATTATTCTCATCAAAACCATCCCAGTACACGGTGTAGGTTCCAGCACTGTATAATCCAGTGGCGAGTACTTTGACGCATCGACCACTCACATCGTAGACAATCAGATCAATGTACGTGGTCTGCATAATGCTGAAGCGTATTTTGGTCACGTCCGAGAACGGATTCGGACTATTCTGGGTCAATGCATACCGCAGCGGTGCTCGCACGCGCTCCTCTTCAACACTCGATACGACTGCGACGTTCAACCCGAATTCAGATGTGTTCCGCAACATGTCGGTTGTCGTCGCGGTCACCGTATCGCCAGCAATAAGGCCGGTCACTGACAATGACCAATTGCCCGCGGCATCAGGATTTGTGCTCCCGAGAAAACCCATGCCCTCGCCATACCCTGAAGGATCGCTCATTGCCTGGAAAACCTCGACGAACGCCTGGGTCGGGTCAGTGTCAATGTCAACTGTGCCACTTATAGTCGTCTGTGGACTGACGTATAGGGCACTCGTTATGACCGGGAAATTAATTTCCTCATTAGGTCCAGTATCGGGATCGCCTCCATCGTTTGGCGTCACACCGTTGTCACCAAGGTCGATACCGAGCAAAGCATTACTGTAGATGCTGTTCCGTCTGATCATATTGTTGTCTGCATTGATCGTATTTGACTGGTCTTCCCATATCATGACACCATTCCTACCATTGTGAGCAATGGTATTGCTGTCTACAATGTTGCCACAGGCGTACCCGTAGTTCCCTCCAGGACCGTACTGGCCAATCGATACACCGTTTCGCAAATTGAGCATCGGGGTCACGCCGTCGCTCGCCAGTCCGATGAGATTATTGAAAACGATGTTATTGTTCGTATACAAACCCTGTGGTTGGTATCCCACAATACCAACCCCGCTATAGTCATTGCCAGATATAACATTACCATCGATGATATTGTCGTGTGCCGCCTCACCGATGTATACGCCGTCGTGATCATTACCGAGGTCGGCCATGCCTACAATATCAACTCCAATATAGCAATCAAGTACGGCATTCATATAGACATCACCAGGCGGACAGTTCGATATGCTCACACCTTCTGACCAGTTACCCGATATAAGACATCGGTCGACAATATTATCAAAAGCAAAACCCGGTGGTTCTGGCGTACAGATGATATTCACTCCGGCCCAGAAGCTCATCTGATTCCACCCATTGCCCCAATCCATCAAGCCGGTTGGATCAGTTCCGATGAAACAGCAGTAGACAATATTGATGAATGTCCCAGGATCAGGTGTTGCCTGAATGCGAATACCATCCTGTTCAAAGCTATCGACAACCAATCCCTGGATAGTGTTCATAGGAGATACGATCCAGAATCCATGCGACAATCCGGCACGTGCTCCGTTCACTTCAACTGTAAGCACAGCAGTTGACGGTGGATTGGCACCAGCACTTGAGCCTGGCTGCGTGAATCCATCGATGAGGACACCAGATGGATCAAACAACAGCGGCAGCTGTGAATCTGGATAGATCGTGTACAGTGGTCCAGGGCCAGTGGTGATATTGAAAGCAATGGTATCCGGACCAGGATTTGCATTTGCCATGTTGATTGCCCAGCGCAGACTACCGGGATTGCTATCATCTATGATATTCTGGAGAACGGTGTAGGTCGCGCCGTGTACTGCGCTCACCGACACAAACAGCAGAAGAACCGTGAATACGAACGAACACGTTTGAGCAAACTTCATTCCAACCTCCTTTTCGCTATTAAGCGGCAGTTAATTAGATGATTTTACATGTAAATCGATTATTTGTCAACAGATATGTATACTATATCAACAAGCGAATACAAAAAATGTGCTTGCATTGACTTTTTCATGAATCTCTTTACAATGGCTACATATTCAGGAGGCATTCATGAAATTATGTCTTCTCTTTTTCTGTGGTATTGCACTGGCTACGGTCAAAGGTTCCGACGAAACATTAGCAGCATATCCCGCCAATCTACAACGGCTCGCTTCATGGATGACTGGTTCATTCAGTAGTGAAGAACAAGCGGCCCAGGATACTGACTATGTTGATGTGCGACTACACATGGTTCGTATATGGAAAGACCGACCGGACGGGTACTGGTTATACGTAGAACAGGCGGTCGCCTGGTCGCTCGACAAGCCGTACCGCCAACGTATCTATCAATTAACCCAGCTCACCGATGATCTATTCTTAAGCAGAGTGTATGAAATCGTTGAACCACTGCGCTTTGCTGGCACCTGGCAGCACGAAAAAACGCTTGCGCAACTCACTCCTGACTCTTTGCACCTCAAAAAGGGCTGTGGCATTGTACTACGCAAAACAACAGATGGTAATTTCATGGGTAATACCGTGGGTAAAGAATGTACGACGACGTTGCACGGTGCACAGTATACCACTGCAGAGGTCTTTATCAGTGAGACGACAATGATAACCTGGGACCGTGGTTTTGACGAAAACGGTCAACAGGTCTGGGGGGCAGAAAAAGGAGGGTATGTGTTCAAGAAAGTAAAAAATTATTCCTTAGAGTGAACGGTACTATGAGCTGATCTGCGTTGTGCCAGGCGCCACAGCTGAACACGCTTCATCACAAAGCTGAATACGAGTAAGCACACCATCACGAGCGCCGCGATCCTTACGACAAGATAACGAAAATCAGTTCCCAGAGAAAACGCATGAAATGTCGCGATGAAAAATGCAAGATAGTTGAGCCAGTGAATCACGCGCCAGTTTCTTCCGAGGCGCGTGCGCAGGAGTGCGGCAAATACAGCAATGCCGAGCAGTATGAGCGCAGCCCTCCCCCCGTGTGCGAGAAAATCGCGCAGTGATTCAAATCTGGGAATGAAGACTGAGAGTGTCTCAGCATACCACGCATTGAATATTGCGTGTACAGCCAGTAAAGAAAGTCCGCAAACGGCGATGATGTGATGCGTCTTAATAAACGGACGACCAAAAACCTGTGTGAGCTTACGCAGGTAGAGTGAGCTCATGCACGTCGCAAAGACCGAAAGGTAACCGAGCAACGCAGCTCCACGGATGATTGAGTAGCGGGGGAAATCGTAGACGTCAAGAGAGATGATAGTGATGACAATGGCGAGGGCAACGATTGCCGCCACGAACATAATCCATGTATTGCGTGCTGTCATGTCACACTCATCGTCATAGATTGAGGTACCAAATCAACATTATCTCATCAGCGACCTGGCGATGCCCTGCATAGGCATACCGGTCAATCTCACCGAGATGACATCCCTGTTTCGCGTAGAACTTGCATGCAGGAACATTGACGTTCTGCGTCTCAATCTTTAGCTGCGTACAACCTTTGCTCTGTGCCCATTCTACTGCATATCTGAAGAGCGTGCTTCCGACACCACGTCGCCGGAAATCAGGATGAATACGAATATCCCAGAGCACGGCAAGGTCCTTTCGATTGACGAGCATGTTGACACCTGGTGTATGGAAGGCTACTGCCGCGCCTCCAATAGGTCGGTTTTTTCCATATGCGAGAAAGAACGCCCAGTTACTGATATCAAAACGTTGCGGCCAGCGCTCAGGACCTCCATCATAGCCATCATAGTCCTTCATATAGGGCGACGTCAGCTGTTTTTCATGCATACGCATTCCACCGAGTCCAGCGTTAACCAATTCAACATCAAAAATCGAGGTTACCGTGAACGTAATTGGGATGCACGCGTACTCAACGAGCCCCTGTACACCTGCTCTCTCAATGCGAAGATCCATCGCGTTTCTTTACTCTGTTGTTTCCTCCTGCAAGAGCCCATCCAGTTTCGTATATAGCGTAGGAAGTAGTGTTGGCATTTCATCCATCCGTGATGCAGAGGTGATCGATTCAACATCGTATTTATCAGTCTTCCAGTCGCCTGAACCCGATGTCGTCACCAGGACAACTTTGTTCATGTTCTGTGCTCGGGCGAGAAACTCATCGACATCCGGCCACAGCTTCCACTGCTCAGTTGTGTGAATGAATACGAGTGCATCCCACTCATCATCGTTTACTTCTGCTAGTGAGGTAACATCAATGACCTTCACGTACGCTTTCGTTTCGAGGTATGTCGTGAGGCTCTCAACCACGGTGTTCTTGAAACTACTCCCTTGACTGGCGATAAGAACTCTTTTATCTAATGTAGGATTGCCGACCGCGAACGGTTCAACCACACCCTGTCTGTTAATGAGCAAGAATATGCCAAAAAGCACAACCAGTATGACAACAATGGCCCCAATAATGATCAAAACTATCTTAAGTACTCTCATGCTCACTCCTGATGAGACCTCTCAGTGTTTTCTGCCCCATTTCCAGAATTTTGCTCTCCACGGAGCCAGGAATGAGAAACACAATCCAATGAGAAAACCAAGATTGTAAGGCCAGCCAGTATTGTTCACCTCGTATATGCCAACATCTCTTGTAAAAAGACTAACGATGAACGTGATAACAATAATCAACCCGTGCCAGATCCCTGCCCAGAACCCAGCCCGGTCTCCAGGGTTCATAGTCTGATCCCATCGATCATTTCCTGGAGCACAGGAAACCGATACAAATACCATGCATAACACCATTCCCAATGCTACGAATCTCATGCTCATTATTCCTCCTTCAATTTCTCACCAATATCCTTAGCCCATTCTCTAATTTTATCCATATCGCAGTTGTCTTCAATAGTTTTCCCCAACATTCTCATGCGACCACCAAAGGCCTCTGTAGCAACTGGCTTCACGTGAGGGTACTTAGCAAGAACCGCATCCAAGTAATTCTTGACTGCTTCATTATGCTTCTCAGGATCACCGGCTGAGCACGCCGACAAGAAAAGAACAACGTTCTTACCAGCAAAATCATTATCGAGCATCTTGAGTGCGCGTTTGTACCACCTGCCCACTCTAATGCCACTTCCAATAATGACATTCTTGTACTGCGCAATGTCGGGCGATGGCGTTTTCTTCAAATCAATGACGTCAACATCAAATCCATACAGTTGACGCAACACATCGGCAATAGCGTACGCAGAATCTCCAGTCACGCCGCCCTTTGTTGCATAGGCAATGAGTGTCTTCATACCCGAACCTCCTGTTTGTCTGACGCAATAAGGGAACTAACCCATTTGCGTCTTTTCCACAAGCAGCATCCACCTTCTGAAATCCGCAACTGCTCAGGGTGGCTTCGAATTTTCCCAAGTAACGTTGATTGCAGAGCCTCCCGTAGTGTTGAATCACGTACGTTTGTGTCAGAAAAGGGCGCGAACGGACATGGTTCAAGGTCACCCTCAGCAGTGAGATGCACAAATCCCCGTCCTGCAGCAAGACATCCGCCGACTTCTTCCTCATGACCCGGCACGGTTATGAATAGTGCTGATAGTTTTGAATGAAATTCATGCGTCAACTGCATGAGCTGCTTCCGCTGGTCACGTGTGAGCACCATATTCTCGGTTCCTTCAATAATCGGCGTATATTCAAGATACAGAAAAAATCTACAACCTGCCTGTGTGAGACGCTGTACAAAGTGATAGTCAGTCAACATAGCAAATGTTGACCGTGTTATTGTCAAAGAAGTTCCAAAGAAAATGTCATTACGATGGAGTTTCTTAATCAGGCTCTCCACAAATTCATACACACCCTCTCCCCGACGCCCGTCGGTTTCTTCAGCCTGTCCTTCAAGGCTTACCATAAGTACAACGTTCTTCTGTCTCTTCAGTTGCTTCAGCATCTTGTCATTGATCAACATGCCGTTCGTGAAAACCAAAAACAGCAGATCTGAGAATTCTGCGGTAAGTTCAAGAAGTTCAGAACGTAAAAACGGTTCACCGCCGGCAATAACAAAAAACGAAACTCCCAGTTCTTTTGCTTCAGAAAAAAGACTCCGAATCTCCTCCGTGTTCAGCTCCTTGACCAACGGTGGATGCAATGCCTGTGCATAGCAGTTCTCACACTGTAGATTGCACTTTGTCGTGATACTAAAAATCAATACAGGAGGAACAACAATACCACGTTTCTCCCACAGCTGCCTGAGCCGTGCCGCCTTCTGCTGACGTCGAACTGTCTTATAAAAAAAATACGCCTGTGATGGATTACTGAACGCAACGCGTACTGCATCCCTGAAAAAGATGTTCAATGCATCATTCAGTACAATACGGAATTGATGAGTTGTTCCTTCTATACATTTCTTCATAGGGCTATTCCATATCCATGTCCCGTGCGATACTCCTCTGTGAGCCATCTTACGCTGCTCAGCTTTTCTGAGGATGTGAGTTTTTGCACATAGGCCTTCCTGTCATGCGTATGTATTTTATTATATGTTGATATAAAATATTATATCAATAGCAGTGGGTAATTCAAGGTTTTGTTTAGAACGGCCATCATATCTCGTACAGCCGTATTTTAACACAATTATACGGACATCTCGTCACAGCCATCAGTGATTCAAAAATTGGATTACGAGTTTGTGATTCCAGCGTAACTACCTTGTTCTCGTCAGAAAATCAGTTGCCCTCTTTATGAATTGTCCCTTGGTCAACAGGAATACCGTATCGCCTTCTCGCAGTGTACTGCTACCCCGCGGTATGATGAACTCACCACCTTCCTCACGATAAATACCAATAAGGAGACATTCTTTTGGAAAATTCCGTTTCTGGGCGATTTCGGTTACCTTCATACCTGAGCTGCGTGCCCGCTCTGGTATCTTTGCTGCATAAATCTCCGCCTCACCACCACCGAGTGTCATAATCCGTCTCACCTTGGGTTGTTCGACTTCGGTCATGATTTGATTGACGAGCAGATGTGATACACGGATCAGACTCGTTACGCCAGCCTGAATGTATGCCTCTTCGTACCGAGGATTTCTCAAACGCACAATGATACGCGGTATACCAAGGCTCTTGGAAAGGAGGGCACAGGCAATATTATCTGCGGCCATGGGCATGAGGCAGACAATGACATCCGCCTTGTTTGCGCCCGCCTTCTCCAGTGTATTGATATCAGTAGCATTGCCTTGGATCGTCAGTGCGCCAGTCTCCGCATATACTGATTCACATACGTGTGCGTCTCGATCAATCGCCACGACATCGTGTCTATTCTCAACAAGACTTTTTGTTATCTGTCTGCCGATTATCCCAACACCAGCAACAATCACATACATTAGAAAACCTCCTTTACTCTTACTACGAGCGCCATGCCCTGCGGCTAAATAGAAGCAAAACAGGCAAAATCTCTAAACGACCGGCAAGCATACCGATGATGTAGACCACTTTTGTTAGCGGATGAAGCTGCCCCATCGCAGGCGTAGGTATGTAGCACGGACCAATGTTACCAAGAGCACTGAACATCCCTGAAAATGATTGATACGCATCGAAATGAGATAAGAACGCGGTAACCAAACCACCAATCATGAGAAACGCTACCCATGCAAAAAACAAGCCGCTCACACGATAAATCTCATTCGCTTCAATAGGCTTACCGTCGATCATGACAGTTGAAACAGAGGCAGCCGGTGTGCGCAAGCGAAAGAGCTCGCGTCGAATAAGAGAAACAAGGATACTCACCCGCAGAACCTTTAATCCACCACCGGTCGAACCAACACAGCCGCCAATAACCATCATCACAAGAAAGAGCTGACGTGCGACCTGTCCAAAAAATGATCCAGCGATATCCTGTGTAGAAAAACCAGTTGTCGTAATAATGGCAACAACCTGGAACAGTACGGTCCGGATATTAACCTCTATTTGTTGCCACGTGAAATCACCTGAAACAAAAAGGTTCTCCAGAACACCGAGTTTTATCATTCTTTCAAGAAAAATAGCGAGAAACAGAAGAATGATCAATGACCACCACCAGCGCATTTCAGTGTTGTCAAAAAGTGCGTGTACTTTGCCACGTAGTACTCGATAGTGGATCAAGAAATTCGTTCCACCCATGAGCATACCGCCAATCAGCACGTACTCAATCCACCCCGCAAGTGCGTAACCTGACATGCGGTAGTACTCAATGCTCGCATCATGGGGTGAAAATCCGCCCGTCGACAGTGCTGTGAAACTGTGACACAGACTATCAAAAAACGACATGCCGCCACACCACAGCGCGACGAGTACCAAGGCAGTGAACCCTGTGTAAATACTCCACAGAATCCGGAGCGTGTGCGTCATCCCAGGAACGGGTCGCTCCATACCGATCTTGTGAGTCTCGGCGCCGAAGAGTCGATGACCACCGGCAACACGGTATGTTACGAATAGAAAAAACGTCAGAATACCGAGCCCGCCAATCCACTGCGTCAGGCTGCGCCAGAACAGTATGCTCTTGGGCATGTAATCAAGACCTGTGAACATGGTAATGCCGGTCGTCGTAAAACCGCTCATTGCTTCAAAAAAACCATCAAGATAGCTCGCGTGCAGACTGATGACGAATGGCAAACCGCCAATTGCTGAGAAGCCGAGCCATGCCAGACTGCATATGAGCATTGCCTGGACGCTGCTCGGCGCTTGTGCCGGGGAAAGAGACCTGCATAGTCCGCCAATTACAAACGCAAGCGCGCTCGGTAGGAGAAACGCGAACAGAGTTGTAAAACCGTTATGGAATTCGCCATCGAGTAGCGCAACCACGAGCGGTATAAGTAAGAAAACGCCCAAAACCACAAAGAGGGAACCGCACGTGCTCAAAACTACCTGAATAGTACTATATCGTCTTCTGTGCATCAGTACAGTTTACACGGAGTTTATTGTTCAGTAAAGAGCATCATCAATAGAGCTCGTGGTAGATGAGCATGCCATAGTGTGCGGCCGTGTATTCTTCGGCAAATTCATAGACTGAAAGTTCAATCAGATATGTACCAGTCTGTGATGGTTCAATGATAACACTTGGCGTATTGTCGGTTTGTTCATCTTGCTGCACTTGAACCCACTGTCCATCGACATCTTTGTAAACAGTTATATCCAAATCAACAACGCGCCAATCAGCAAAGGCAGCAAGACCGTATGTCCAACCCTCGTGCAACGTGCGGGTGAAACTCATACTCTTATCAGTTATGATATCAGCTTGTAGGTGCACAATCTCTTGGTCAAGGCTATCCTCTAGGTATTCAACATACCCGGCCATATCAATCAGCATGTTCTTCATCGTTGTGTACTCGTCTGCCTGCAGCATTGCAGGAGACACCGCGATCAATATCAAAAGAATGGAAGGAATGAAAGAACGCATAGAACCTCCTCTATACTTAAGTTTATACACAATTCTGAATCTGTCAAGAAAATAGTGTAGTACTATACTCTAGCCGTACTGCAACACGGTCTCGAGCAGTTTCAGCCGTCTGCGACCGTATTTGTCTTTTGTGTTCTGACGACTCACCAGTCTTGCACAAACCTGTGCCGCATAGGACATTTCTGCTTTCGCTACCACTGTATCAATTTCTGTGAGCGCGAGAAGCGTATAATAGAATGGAAACCGATGCCATCGTCCCGTACCATCGCGATACTTCTTCAGAACCGTTACGCCGTTACGTAACCGTGTCGTAGAGTGGTCTAACCCACCAATCGTGAGATGCCGCCACAACGCGGCGGTGCACGCTCCACAGCAATAAAACCCACGGTTTCTTTTGACTGACGCGTTGAGCCGTGCCTGCATTCCCTTTGTTGCCCTATGCAAAGCATTTCTGACCAGTGCATTATCAATACCCAGCAGAATCAGCGCGCGTGATGCTTCTTCACCGAGGATGTGACCGATTGCAGCGCTTGATGTAATACGCTCACCCGTGAACACACGGATTCCTTTCTCAAAATCATACACAGTCGGCGCAAACATGCTGGCGTACGCGCCTTTGAGACCCTGCCTTTTGGCTATCCACTCGGCGGTACGCTTTCGCTCCGGCCTGGTCAGCTTTTTGCCAGAAGAAAAGACCTCATTTACCCGGTCCACTGTTACTGCCAGGCTTTTCGCATTGACGAGCTGCATCTTTACTACTCTTTAGTAAGCTGAGATGTACAGTGCGGGCATCGGGTTGCCTTGATCGGTATGCTTGTCAAACAGTACGGACAATCTTTTGTTGTCGGCTCGGCCGGTGCTTCTTCCTTTCTTTTCATCTGATTTATGCTTTTAATCACAAGAAAGACCGCGAAAGCGACAATTATGAAACTAATGACGGTGTTGATGAACACACCGTAGTTTATTGTCACTGCTCCGGCGGCCTGGGCGTCAGTAAGAGCCGCATATGGTCCGACCGTTGCACCTTCTCTCAAAACGGCGAACAGATTGGCAAAATCCACATTACCGAGGAGCAAACCAATTGGTGGCATGATCACGTCCGATACGAGTGACTTCACAATCGTCCCAAATGCTGCGCCAATAATTATGCCGACCGCCATATCCACAACATTGCCACGCATGGCAAATTCCTTGAACTCCTTTAACATAACCTACCTCCTTGTATGTGTGCACACCAGATGTTCATTATTCTGCCAGTTTGAATGTTAACCCGAGAGAAAGCGTCTCTTTGAAGCGCATGCCTGAATCTACCTCTCGATCATAGAGAAGCTGTACGTACAGATTGACCATAACAATACTCGTGATCTGCGCAACCAGAGTATTCTCCCAGTTGACATCAGGATATTTCCAGTGATTTTCATTGGGTAAGCCCTCGAGCGCACTCGATTCAGAAAAGTACAACGCTTTATACACGCTGAGTTTGCTCGTGTAGGTAAGACGTTCTGCAACCGGCATGATCAAATCTGTGTAGAAAATAAGCCCGGCATCGTGCGTTGTCTGCGTTTCGCGCAGAAGTGTGAGGGTGTCGAGTACATCGCGATTCATGTTCTGTCTTAATGCAAAACCGAGCCTGCTCGTGAGTTCACGTGCCTCATCTTTGAAGAAAACCTTTGCCGCACCAATGCTCTCGGTAGAGAGCACAGGATTGATCCAGCGGTCATTATCCGGGTCGGTCTGATCGATGAACTGCGTCTCAACCCTGCCCGATGCGTACGGGTCAACAAAAACACCGAGGGTCATACGCACAATCG
>Ga0111198_1024_pt1 | contig 22326 bp, 15 predicted proteins | sample DeeMarSWOR324_28_FD_80370 | JGI IMG/M metagenome (GOLD analysis project Ga0111198, IMG submission 80370) | candidate division WOR_3 bacterium SM23_60
AGGCAGAATCGCTCTGGAACGAAGTGCTCGAGCTTGAACCCAACCACCATGGTGCGCGCCGTGCCCTGCAAACATTTATCCGGTAAACCTGACGCCGCGCTTCCATTCTTTACAACGATTAAGATATATATATACTTTTTGCGATGAAGCGCGCAGTTGTGCTTGTGCTCGATGGTGTCGGCATTGGCGAGCTTCCCGATGCAGTGCAGTACGGTGATACAGGCAGCAATACATTGGGTAATCTTGCCCGTGCGTGCGGTGGCTTAGCCCTCCCCGTGCTCGAACGACTCGGTTTGGGAAATATCAGCGCAATCGACGGCGTGTCACACGTAAATAGTCCTGCTGCCTGCTTTGGCAAAATGGCTGAACGATCAGCTGGCAAGGATTCAACCTCGGGTCACTGGGAGCTATTCGGGCTCATCCTCGAGAAACCATTCCCTACCTATCCGCACGGCTTTCCCCCGCATATCATCACCGCCTTTGAATCTCGAATCGGACACGCCGTGCTCGGCAACATTCCTGCCTCAGGGACAGAGATCATCAAGAAACTTGGTGATGAACACATAAAAACAAAAAAACCGATCGTCTACACGTCAGCGGACAGCGTTTTTCAAATCGCGTGTCACACTGATGTCTTCAGCCTTGCCAAGCTCTACTCGTTTTGCGAAACCGCACGCGCACTCCTGGTTGGAGATCATGCAGTCGCACGGGTTATTGCCCGACCGTTTTCCGGAGAATCTCCTCATTTTTATCGAACAAAAGACCGACGCGATTACTCTCTGTTACCACCCGAACCAACGCTGCTCGATTGTGTCAAGGCAGCTGGTTTCGATGTTATTGCCATCGGCAAAATTGATGACCTGGTCGGGCACCGTGGCTACACACGTGCCTATCACTCAGTCAATGATCGTGAGTGCGTCAACCTTGTACTCACAGCACTCCGCAATACAGTTCAGGGACTCATCGTCGCGAATTTCGTTCAATTTGATATGGACTGGGGTCATCGTAATGATATTGAAGGTTTCAAGAATGGTCTCATCGAGATTGACGTAGGTATTGGCAAGATCATACAGGCACTCGCCAACAATGATATTCTCTTCATTACGGCTGACCATGGTAATGATCCGACAACACCATCAACTGACCATTCGCGTGAATACGTTCCGCTGCTCGCCTATGCTCGGCACTGTACTGGTACAGACCTCGGTGTGAGAACATCGTTTGCTGATGTTGCGAAGACGACGGCTCGGTACTTTCATGTCAAAGGCGTCAAACACGGAGAGGATTTCCTTGACTGCCTCGCGGCATAAGCATCTTTCACAACGATTGATCAAGGCAGTGCAACGTGCTCAGACAATGGCGTATGCACCGTATTCAAAAATCAGCGTCGGCGCAGGACTGTACTGTGGGGGACGAAAAATATATACCGGAGCGAACGTTGAGAACAGCTCCTACTCACTGAGTATGTGTGCCGAACGCATAGCACTCTTCAAGGCAGTTTCCGAAGGCGTCCGTGATTTTCGTCTCCTGCTCGTGTACTCTCCACAGGTTAGTTTCATCACACCGTGCGGTGCCTGTCTCCAGGTGTTGAGCGAGTTTGCGCCTGACCTCGTCATCGCTTCAATGAACAAACGTGAACAATTCAGATTCTATCCGATCAGCGTCTTGATGCCCCAGCCGTTTCGATTGTCTCAGGAGTGATCATGGCTTTCTTGAGCATTTTCGTCCGCAGTCTTGCGCCGGAACATTTCTTTGATATCACTGATACGCTCGAGCGATTTTCATGCCACACCAGCCACACAGAAAAAGATCTGATAACCGTAGAGTGTGATAGTGTCGATATTATAGCGTGCCTTCAAGATATGAAAAAAACCTATTCGGAAACGAGGTTCGGATTCTCGCAGTACCCCGGCCTTGCAACAGGTCTTGCAAAAATCGCCCAATTCGGTGAAATACTCGTGTCTGAAGATATACAGAAAAAAATACTCGATACCTATGATATTACATCGCTCGGCATGCTATCGATCGAAGGTATGTCCAGTCAAATCCTTGTCTATCGCGTCGATGCGCCTCGCGGCGAACTGCGCTATCCCGAGCAGAAGAAAACTGCGTTTGTTATTCAACGGGGAAACGAAATCGAATCGCTCAACAACCTACTGAGAGTTGCTAATGCAATCCTCGTGTACGGTAATGTGGGGATCGGTAAAACAACATTACTCGATCAGGCACTCGCCACATGGCAGGAAAAAGAATCGGCAAGGACATTCTGTCCATCGTACAGTAGCGTCGCTGCCTTAAAGCCAATTACCGACATTGTTACTCAAATACTCGGTGTGTACGGCATCACAAGCATTGAAGAAAAACAAAAAACAATAGAAAAGAAACTGAAAGACCTTGACATAAAGGACATCGGGACGTCATATCTTGCCGTTCTTGACTTCTTGGGTTTGTCTGAGGAAGAATCAATCCTTGAGAAACTTGAACTCAAGACAAAGGTAGATATTATTACCGAAAGCGTTGCCGATGTGGTTAAACGCGTCTCGTGGAACCGACCTGTTGTTATTGTCATTGAAGATGCTGAAAATATGGATGCGTCCTCCTTCACCTTTGTTCAGCGGCTGACCGAAAAGCTCGCCGAAGAGAACGTCTGTTTTATCTTCTCGTCGACAATGCCAAAAATCAACATATCCGGGCTGAAAGAATTTGAACTGCGACACATCGACAAGAAGCAACTGGAGAACTTAATCGAACGGGTAACTGGTGAGCACGTAACGCTCATACCCACAACACCCTTTCACGTTCTCCAATATCTCGCCCTGTACGAGGAAGAACGTATCAACTTCCTGTATAAGCAGTACAGAGGAAACGCGACCGTATCTGAATTCAGCCTCCCCTTTCACGACCTCACAACGATCATCAAACGGCGGATAGAACTTCTCAATGAGGAAAAAAAGAAATCCCTTTTTGACCTCGTCATTGCTGGCGTTGAATTCAGGCTCGACGACGTGCCCATAGAACCAGAACACGTACCCCTGCTCGACTACTTTGTGAAACACGAGTACCTGAGAAAACATTTCAATACATACATGTTCACCTCACCACTCCTCCATAAAGAAATATACAACCTGATACCTGATAAGAAAATCCGACATGAACGACTTGCCGACTACTACCGTCGGCTCGAAGGATTTGAAGAGCAGGCGGCCTTTCACTACCTGCGTGCAGAAAATCATAGAAAAGCACTTGACTTACTTAGAAGTTCTGCCGCGCTGGCGATCAAGAGAGGTGGTTACGAGTCAGGTATTCATTACTACAATCAAGCACTTGATCTGTGCCAACACCACAAAGAAATTGCTGATCTGGAAATACTCGTCGCGCTCAACGAAGGCCTGGCCGACGTGTACCGTGCCCTCGGTGATGAGGAGAGGGCACTCAAGTACTACAAATTCGTTCTAGACAGTTACAAAGACATTCTGAGCGAATGACGCTCCTCATCATTCTCATCCTGTCACAGGGTCAGGAAATAGCACCGCACGACACACTCGTTGATTCCCTGGATATCGTGCACTACAGCGCCAAGCGAGTCACCTACGATCTTGCGAAATCACTCATCGTGCTCCACGACTCAGCATTCATCACCTACCGAGACATAACGTTGCTCAGTGATAGCGCGTACTATCACATTGAAACCCATCACCTCGAAGCGTTCGGTGAGTGTGATCTACGTCAGAAAGAGGATTCAATAAAGGGTGACTATCTTCGCTACAATCTGGATACGAAAAAAGCGGTGATGCATAATGGCCGGACAAAACTCGGGCACGGGTGGCTCGAAGGAAAGGAAATCTACTGGGTTGATGAGAATACTATCAATGCCTATCACGGCACGTACACGTCGTGCGAAGAACCTCCTCCGCACTACTACTATTTCTATTCACCACGAATGAAAGTCTATGTCGGGAATATGGTAATCGCTCGCCCTATCGTGCTCTACATCCACGACTTCCCAGTTGCGGCAGCACCGTTTTGGTTCGTCCCGATTGCGAAGAAACGGAAATCAGGGCTGCTGCCGTTTCGCCTCGGTAACTCCCGTGAGTATGGGAATTACATACGTGGGTTCGCATACTATCTCGTCATATCTGACTACGTTGATGCTACACTACAGGTTGATGCACTCGAAAAACAGGGAATTATGCCTCACCTGGAGGGTGTCTGGAACTTTGAACCATTTTCAAAAGGAACAATCTACGGATCATACATAAACGACCAAAGTGCTCGTAAGGAACGGTACAGCATACAGGCACGCAATGCGTCCGATTACTTCCTCTTCGGTTCCAGCCTCAATTTTGACATTAAGTACGTTAGTGATAATACGTACCAGCAGGATTACGCCGAGACGACAGCACTCTGGCTTGAGACCGAGGTAACATCACAGGCAACAGTCAGCAAGAATATCTTCGGATATCAGAACAATCTCTCATTTGAACGGCAGGAAAAGTTTGAAGATACAGCAACGACAATAGATGAGCGCTTTCCGATGTATACCATTGCCGGACCTTCGCAGATGCTCTTTTCGACCGTCAGCTACAGTCTCACCGGTCACATGAACCGCGAGCGAACAGTCACACCCGAGGGCACACGTATCAAGAGCGGTGCCAATCTTCACACAGCCCCATCACTACAGCAAACAATCCTCGGTATGATCACCCTATCACCACGCTCAGAGTTCGACGTTGCCGTGTTTGATGAAGATACTGCCGGTAATGCGTGGCCAGCTCGGTTCGGGTACTCGTTCGGTCTTGGTGCGAGCACAAATCTCTATCGAGTATTTGATGTAGACCTGTTTGGTATGCACGGAATACTTCACAAAGTTTCACCACAGCTCACGTACGCCTACACACCGGACTTTGAATTCAGCAGATACCCGGCGGTCAGGGGCATACCGTCTTTTTCACAACGCAACAGCATCGGTCTTGGACTCAATCAAGTGTTCGAAGCCAAGATTGGCGAGGAGAGAACAAAGCGTACTATTGCGCAGATAAATTTAAGTAGCAGTTACAATTTTGTGAGTGATTCATTCGCGACTGTAGGCTACAGTGTTGATCTACCGTACAATCCTTTCCCAGCGCCACTGACTGGATTCTCAAATCAGCTGAGAGGGTCAGTAAACCCGTACACACGAAAGTACACGTACATACTCACCAATTCGACGGTGCTCGGCACCGACGTTTTCTCCATCAACCTCAATCAGAGTTACACCCGTGGCGGAACGTACCAAATCTGGTTCCGTGGTTCTGTACAGCCAACAAATAACTGGTTGGTATCCTATGCGGCACGCTATGACTGGGAGGAAAAAAGACTCGTCGACTACAGCATCAGCCTGAACCGGGACCTCCGCTGCTGGGAAGCAGTCTTCACATTCAATCAGCTGGGTGATTCTTGGCGCTATGATTTTAAAGTCAGGATCAAGACGATTCCTGACGTTTCCGTTGGCAAGGGCCTCCTCGGGTACGTGCTCGATTAATTACTCAAAGAACACATCCCGCTTGTCCTTTAGCTCATCGGGTTCGAAAATACCCATGGTCAATTGCTGAACGCGGTACTGCCGTTTCAACTGAAGCGCTGCGATCATACTCGAATCAAAGGGGACATCCCTCTTCGCATCACAGCGGATGATGTATGCAGCCCATTCGCCAACGAGCGGAGTTGACCGCTGGCCTGGCTCTAATCGAGCAAGCGCACCGGCAAAATCATCGCCCATACTCCTCCGCATCTCGCCGAGCGTGGCGTCCTTGTTGGGAGAGTATATAATCAGTGAGTCACCACGTGCAACGTCCTCCATGGTTGCACCGGCCATGAGACGGTCATAGTATTCGTTGATGATGCTGTCGCTCTTCTCCCGAACAAACTCTTTGTCCATCGCTGCCTCTACCTGTGCTATAATCTCCTCAAAGCTCGGCTGCGCGGCAGGAATGACCGAGTCAAGCGCAAATAAATAGAAACCACCGAGGCTGCCGAATGGACCGCCAATGTCGTCCCGTTTTGCATTCTTTACGAATGCAGCCAAACTGGCTGTATCACGTACCGGGAATACGATCTTATCAGTTCGCAACGGGTACGTCGTGCGCACCTGAAGGTCGAACTCAATGGCGGTAGAATCAAATCCCACTTCGCGGGCAGCATCCTTGAACGCCATGACCCTTTCGTATATGTCACCCAAGGTCGTGCGCGACACGTCAATATTTTTCTTCATCTGGTATATCTTCCCTGGACCAACGCGCATAATAACTTCGTAGCCGTGCGGTCCTTGAATCACACCCGAAACCGCACCATTCTTCAGTCCGCTGTACACGTCTTGGAGGTACGGTTGCAGCCCTGTTTCGCCCTCAAACTCTCGCACAATGACCGAATCATCTGACATCTCCTGAGCTACCGCAAGAAAATCCTCACCCTCTTCGAGACGGGCGATAAAATCCTCGATGCCCTCGCGAGCCTCAGTTGTGTCGTACGATGATGGTTTTCGCTCAAAAAAGATATATTTCAGTATCTTCGATTCAGGTCGGCTGAATTTCTCCCGGTTGCGGTTATAGTATGCTCGGGCATCTTCTTCCGAAATCGTGAAGAGTTTCCGTACTCTGAAATATGCGAGCATGAGTACGGTAACGTCATACCGGGTCGTCTGTTCAGCTATGAGCATGCTATCCTCATACGGTGATACCCACCCGAGCGTCGCGAGCAGTGAACGTAATTTCTCACGAGGTAATTCTTTACGGAGGTTTCTCTCGTACTCAATAAGCCATGGGCGGCTCTGTGGCGCGCGCAGGAGCTCCAGATACTTGTTGTGATCAAACTCTCCGTTCTCATCCCGGAAGTATTCGGACTCATAAATGTCTCGTGGCGGATTGCCTCGAATCATTATTAGTATTTCTTCATCGGTGACACCGAACTCCTCTTGCTGCACCAGTTTCTGCCACATGACCTCTTCAATCATGAGCATCCAGATATCATCCATCGAGATACCCCTGTATTCCATTTCTTTTTGCTGGGCAAATCGCAGGTATTCAGTGTATGACACTGGAGTACCATCAACAATCGCAATATCAGTCTCTCTCTCCTCACCAATGCCCATGATGTTGAATCCCCACTGGAAAAAAATGAGTAGGAGAAAGCCGGCTAGGGCAATAAACAAAACGAGCCGTGTCTTTTTTCTTAATGTTCGCATCATACGTGCCTCCTCGTGCCTTCTGTATCAACTGGTACGTACTGTTCGTACCAATGTACCTGCTCGTCAACTATTTTCCATTCATCACCGGCAGTATTGATGTACCCTCGGGCACAACGTATGCCGTGAATTTATCACCACGTTCACGCCGAATGTGCTTTACGCACTCATCAATACTACGAATGGGAATGAACTTCATCTGCTCAAGAATATCCGGCTCAATATCTGAGAGCACATACACTCTGTAATCCTTAAGCAGCTGTGCCGTAACAAATGCACGGTGCCCGCCGATCTCAATAGTATCCTCGCTGCAGGTGAGCAATGCGTCACAGCTGTTCTCGCGCATGTTCTTCATGAATGCCTCATTCCCTATCCCCTCACAGCACTGTGCGACAAGCACGACAGCCCCTCCCTTTTTCACTGTTCGGACAACACTATTCAGTGATTTGTGACTCGTATACAACGTCTTATCCAACGGATAGCCGCCAGCGGATACGAATGCGCAATCAACCCTTTCCCGTACGGCAACCGAACGCTGTGTTTTGAAATAATCTACCCCCTCTGCGAACGCGCACTCGGGGGCACCGCAGAAAATCTTTGCTGTTCTGTTGTCAGATGTTTCAACAACATTGAACATATAATCTAAGCCAAACAGACGTGCTGCCTCATCCATCTCACGTGCAATAATATTATTCTGCAACGCACCCAACGCTACCCCTGCTCTCCTGAGCTTACAGTGATTATTCCGTATCGTGGTGTACGAACAGATTCCTGGTAGTACCGCCTTCCGGCCGCCGGAAAATCCGGCCATGTAGTGAAAGTTGATTTTTCCAGTAGCGATGACAAGATCTGCATCACGAACCCTTTTGTTCACCTGCACATCAAGACCGGTACTGGTCGCGCCGATCGAGATGCAGTCTCGGTGGCAATCATGGTACGAGAATCGAAAATCAGAAACGAGATTTCCGTAGAGAACGGCATGTTCTTCGGCGGTGTGCTTTCTGTGCGTACCGAGTGCTACAACGAATTCCACATTTTTCTCATCAACACCAGCATCAACAATCTCACCGGCGACAAAGTTCAGGATCTCACTGTAGCGAGATATCGAACGCGTCCTATCGGAAACGAGAATGACGACATCAGTAGGTTTATTCCGGCGGAGAAGTTTGGTCAACCGCGGCGCACCGCACGGGTGCGTGATGCTCTCTTTGAGGAGTTCATGTAGCGGACGGCACTCGGCGTGCTTCAATTGAAGCACGTCTGATACATTCTCATCCGGAAGATCGACATGCACAGAACCCTTACCATACTGCAATTCCATGCTCTATTCTACCCGAATAGCCACACCTGTCAATACGTGCCCGTATCGGCGCTTTTTGTTTGCGTATCACGCGTGACAATGTGTAGTACGCTTTTGTCGTATATTGACTTGTCATACAATAGTGCTATAATACCCGGATGATCGACTTCAAAATCCTTCGAGAAACGCCTGAAATGGTGCGTCAGACGCTTATTGATCGCGGCGTTACCATGGATCTCAATAAAATCGTGGCATTAGATGCGCAGCGACGGTCGCTCGTGACCGAAATCCAGAAACTCAAACAAAAACGCAATGAGATTTCAGAAACGGTTGGCAAGGCAAAACAGCACGGCAAAGAGCCGGTTAATCTTATGCGTGAGGCGCGTGACCTTAACAAAATCATCAAAGAGAAAGAAATCGAGGAGAAGGAGACCGGATGTGCACTCAATGCAGCAGCCCAGTGGTTACCTAACATACCGCACCGAACTGTCCCGGTTGGTACAAAAAGCAGCGATAATCAGTTCATCCGCGGACTCACAAAACCACCGGCATTTGATTTTCAGGTCTTGAAACACTGGGAAATTGCCGAGGCACTCAACATTCTCGACCTCAAACGAACACCGAAAATCTCGGGTTCGCGCTTCATTACATACACCGGAGTCGGTGCGCGGCTCGAGCGTGCACTGATCAACTTCTTTCTCGACCTCCATACGAAGAAGCACGGATACGTTGAAATCATGCCACCAGTACTCAATCCAGAAAGTACACTGTACGGTACGGGTCAGCTGCCGAAACTGGAATCAGATATGTACAAGTGCCGCGATGACGAGCTCTACTTGACCCCAACCGCCGAAGTACCGCTCACCAACCTCCACCGCGACGAAATCATACCGGAGAAAGAGCTGCCGATATGCTACGTCGCCTATACGCCGTGTTTCCGACGGGAAGCTGGTTCGTACGGTAAAGAAGTACGGGGCATCAAACGGGTGCACCAGTTCAACAAAGTTGAGCTCGTCAAGTATGCAACACCAGAAAGCGGCTACACGGAATTCGAACGTCTGCTCAGCGATGCAGAAACGGCGGTCAAGCTACTCGGACTTCCCTACCGAATCATGCTTCTGTGCACTGGTGAGATGACGTTTGCGGCTGCAAAGACGTATGATATTGAAGTCTACGCAGCCGGCATCCATGAGTGGCTCGAGGTTTCATCGGTGAGCATTTACGAGCAGTACCAGGCGCGCCGGGCTAACATTCGATTCCGGCAGTCACAGGGTGCGGTCGATTACGTGTACACGATGAATGGTTCCGGACTTGCCACGCCGCGCGTCTTCATTGCAATCATCGAGAACTTCCAGACCGAGGACGGCAGAATACAAATCCCCGACGTACTCAGACCGTACATGGATAACCTAGAGTACATTGCATGAAGAAAAAGACAATCGTTGATCAGATAATCAAAACCGGTGCTCTCCTCTACACGAAGAACTTCGTGTATGCGACCAACGGTAACATTAGTGTCCGTGATAAAAAAGATATCTACATTACCGCAACCAGTCTGTGTAAGGGCAGCCTCAAACCACAGGACATTCTCATTGTCGATTCAAAGGGCAGAACCGATCAGGGGAAACCATCGATTGAACTCCATATGCACCTCGGTATTTATGCAAACAGAAAGGATATCAACGCGGTCATTCTCGCTCATCCATTTTTCACAAACTTGATTGGCATTCAACCGGGTGCCCTCAACCTCAGTGCACTTCCCAATATGGAAAAACATCTCAAGGACGTCGACTTTATCCCGCACATGAAACCGGGTTCAGCAGAACTCGCGAAAACGGTTGCTGATGTAATGAAAAAAACAAATATCGTTGTCATCCACCGATACGGCACCGTGTGTGCCGGTACAGACCTCAATGATGCACTGTACAAGGTCGAACGATTAGAATACCTCGCAAAATTCCTCGTTTTTAAGCAGATAATGTTCTAGGTGCGTAGTATACACTATTGACTTACACAAGACACATACCTATAATAGTATACTCGGTCCGTAGGAGGTTGTTATGAAATCTATCTCGCGACGCGAATTTTTAAAATATCTCGGTGCCGGTGCGATCAGCATTGTGGCCAAGCCGAAAATCCCTTTATCACTCAGGAATAGACTGCTGCCAGCAAGCACGGTCGTTCAATGTTTTGACGAAAATGCAACTTCTGGAAGTTCAATCAATGAATCGGTTGTCCATATCATGGTGGATGAATCGATTAAAACGTTAACGGGATTGAGTGATGTCGGAGAAGCATGGAAATCGCTCTTCCCCGGGATAACTGCAAGTAGTATCATCGGCATCAAAGTCAACTGCATTAATCACTATGTTCCGACGCACCCACCGGTGGCCAATACCATTGCCAACGGTCTCGCACAGATACACTGGGGAACAACGTACTTCCCGAAGAACAATATCATTATCTGGGACAGAACAAGTAGTGAACTCTCAAGTGCGGGCTACACACTGTATAACGGGGGTGATCCCGGTACGGTGCGCTGCTACGGAACAAATGGTTCGTACGACACCGGGTGTCCGTTCAATGTGAACGGCGTGACGAGTTATCCGAGCACTATTCTCAGTCAAAATTGTGATTACATCATCGATGCCGCGGTTTTGAAAGATCATAATGGGGCCACCGCTACGCTCACTCTGAAGAACCACTACGGTTCAGTGAACAATCCATCTTCACTGCACGGTGGTACCTACTCGTGTAATCCCTTTATCCCGTCGCTCAACCAACAGATCCGCGATATCATTACGCCTAACAACATTCAGAAGATATCCATTATTGATGGTCTGTTCGGGAGAATCTGCTGGGGACCGAGCGGTTCCGCCAACTGTAATCCCAAGAAGATAATCATGAGTCTGGATACCGTCGCCTGCGATTCTCAGGGGCAAAATATTATAAATGAAGAACGAATCGCGCTTGGACAGCCCACCATCGACGCACCGCATATTGCAACCGCTGCACAACCACCGTACAACCTCGGTACCACTGATATTCACCTCATTGAAATCAATAATCCAACATCAATCGAAGAATCACGCCAGGAACGACTGGTCAACGGTATGTTCACGATTACGCCCAATCCAATCCATCAGACCGCAGTCATCACTGTGACCCTTACACAAGCCTCAGCGGTCTACCTCGATGTTATTGATGCCTCAGGAAGAATGTGCCAGCACGTCTTCAAAGGTAACCTCAGGAGCGGTACGCATCGCATCAGTTTCAATCGTACACCTACGCTCTCGACAGGAACGTACTTTGTCAGGATGCGCAATCATGGCACAAGTAGCACTAAAAAAGTGACTATTCTGAATTAGGAGGCACTATGAAATGGGTACTCGTTACGCTCCTCTTCCTTTTTGTCGCATGCCCTGCTGATGATGAAACTGAACAGGAAAGTGAACCGAAAGATGCAGTCGACCTCGTTCCCTCAGACAACGAAATTAGCGGGTGGACAAGAAGCGGTTCAATGGACATTGCCGAGAATGAGACGCAACTCTTCAACCTCATTGACGGTGAAGGACAAGTGTTCATTGACAATGGTTTTGTCAAGTTCGTCCGTCAACGATATCAGGGTGACGTTGCCGGTAATCAACGTGAGCTTGAGCTGCGGATCGTTGACATGGACAGTGCTGGAAATGCCGAAATTGTGTATGATGAAATTGGTTTGGGCAGTGAAACACCATGGACTGAAGATGGCCATGCGGGAACCGAGGCGCGGATTGATGAAACCGCACTTTTCGACTACAAAATCGACTTCTGGGAAGACAAATTCTATGCCAGCATTGTAATACGTGAAGAAAAAACACAGGCAGGACTGAATGTAGCAAAGCTATTCGCGATCAATGTCTCTGAAGCAATTCGTGAATGAGGTGAACAATGCATAACATATCACGACGCGATTTTCTAAAAATAAGTGCCGGTTTTGCGGTCGCGGGGCTCCTACCAAAAACGCTCTTCAGTCTCGAACCGACGCCGCACCGTGGCCCTGCACTCGCTGTTGCGCACGGCGAGCCATCACGACTCGTTGCCGCTGCGGTTGATGCGCTTGGCGGCATTAATTCATTCATACAACCGGGCGATCGCGTGTGCATTAAACCGAATATATCCTTTGCCGCGAATGTCGACTGTGGGGCGACAACAAATCCGCTCATCGTGAAGCAGATCGTACAGCTCTGCTTGGATGCTGGTGCAGAAAAGGTAATTGTTCTCGACCACACGATTGCCGATGCGGTCCTGTGTGTTGAGAAGAGTAGAATTGAAGAGGCAATCATCGATCCGAAGAGGGTGGTCCTCCTCACCCCCACAAAAGAACGGCAGTTCACTGATGTTCAGGTTCCCCGTGGTACCGAATTACAGACCATTAAAGTCGCGAAGGCAGTGCTTGAAGCCGACAAGTTAATCAACGTGCCGACCGCAAAATCACATTCCGCAACCGGTGTTAGCCTCGGTATCAAGAATCTCATGGGGCTCGTCTGGGACCGCGGTTACCTGCACCGTGTTAACCTGCACAAGGCAATTGCCGAATTAGCGACGGTTATAGAGCCGGACCTAACGATTGTCGATGCGACACGTGCGCTCACCAGCGGTGGGCCAGGCGGTCCAGGAAAAACGATCGTTCTCAACAAGGTCATTGCCGGCACTGACATGGTTGCCGTCGACTCGTATGCGGTCGGTCTCACCCCGTGGTACAATAGATCGTTTGTTGGCGCCAACGTGAAGTACCTCGCTGCTGCTCATGAGCTCGGCATCGGAGAAATCAATACAGACAAGATGCACATTACTGCGGTTGAAACGTAGCATAAGGACACATTTGTATACACAATTTTAGGGTGACGAGAAAAAGCAAGGAAACTCACCGCACTGTGCGCTGGATTATCCAGCTATTGTTTCTCGCACTGTTCATCATTTTCTTTGGCCTCACAAAGTATGGTCGGCCGTTCGGCATTCAAAATCTCTTTTTCCGACTCGACCCACTGATTCTCATCGTCATTAGTATTGTCTACCGTACGCTCATGGTCGCGGCACTACTGTCGGTTATCGTTGTTGTTGGAACACTCGTCGGCGGTCGCTTCTTCTGCGGATATGTCTGTCCGCTCGGAACCGTGCTCGACATGTGCCATCGCGCCGCTGGCGTACAGAAACGAACAGATGCTGTTTACAAGAATGGTAAGTATGCAATTTTCCTTTTTGTGCTCATATCTGCGCTCGTTGGCAGTTCATTTCTCCATTTCTTTGATCCACTCATCATCCTCGCGCGCTCTTTGGTCCTCCTCGTGTATCCAGTAGTCTCTTACTTTACAGGATTTGTTACGCTCGTATCAGTAGCCGTATTTACCGAAACGTTTATCGCACTGGTCACGTTACTCATCATCATCGCGCTGAGCGTGCTATTTTCACGGTTCTGGTGCCGCAGTCTCTGTCCGCTCGGTGGATTGCTCGCATTGCTATCGCGGTTTTCGCTCTTCAAGTTCTTTTTCAAGAATGACTGTAGTAAGTGTGGCATCTGTGCATCGGTGTGTCCAACCTCAGCCATCGACTATGAAGCGCAGACGATCGACGCAGCAGAATGCATTGGCTGTCTTCGCTGTTACTATGAATGTCCTGAACATGCGATAGCCTACGCGCCGCACTTCGCGCACACCAAAACTGACTTTCAGCGCCGTCACGCGGCGTGTGCCGTCATCGCAGGTATCATAGCCGTACCATTAGTCCGCAGTCTCCTCCATACAAAACTCCACGGTCGACTCATCAGACCACCAGGCGCCATCCCTGAGCCTGATTTTGTCAATGTATGCATTCACTGCGGTATGTGCATGAAGGTATGTCCAACGAACGGTCTGCAGCCGTGTGTGTTCGAAGCTGGACTGAACGGAATCTGGACACCTCGTCTCATTGCGAAGATTGGCGGGTGTGAAAAGAACTGTAATATGTGCGGACAGGTGTGCCCGACGTCAGCAATTCGAAACCTCCCCCTCGAAGAAAAAACGTATGCAAAAATCGGTACGGCAGTCATTGACCGATCACGGTGTATTGCCTGGGAGCAGAACAAGGTCTGTCTCATCTGTGACGAAGCGTGTCCCTACAATGCAATAAATTCGCTCAGCGAAACGGTCCGCGATGTAACCCTCTTGCGTCCTTTTGTTGACGAGAGAATATGCACGGGGTGCGGCCTGTGTGAGGCACGATGTCCAATTGAGGGACCCGCAGCAATCCAAGTATTTTCTATTGGTGAAGAACGGAAAAGAACCGGTTCATACATCACTGAAGAGAAGGTGCGGTTACGAGCCTGCGAGGAAAAGGAAGAAGATATCCCGTCGGGCTTCATTCTGGAATAGTACTTGTTTGCGGTCTTCTTCATCATAGCAATCGCATCGCAGAAACAGCTCGCTGACAATCCAATAATTTACGACGCATCATCAGATATCTATGCGTCGGAATTCATTTTTATTACCACACCACACGGTATCTATACATTCGACCGTAATACTGATATCTGGGGTAGAATCACACAAGTACACGGGTTACCTGATAGTGAGGTCACCATCATTGGGCTTGACGACGGTATACTATGGGTAGCAACCGAAACTGGCTGCGCATCAGCCGATGTTCGTTTGAATGATTGGCAAATCTATGACCTGCGGGGTACCACCGAGGCCCTCGTCTTTGATGAAGACTACGTGTGGGCGGCTGGTGACTATGGCATACAACGCTTTGATAAGTTCGTGGAAATGTGGGAAGAAATCGCTCCGTTCAAAACGAATCACGCGTACGGTGATGCCGACTATGTATGGTTTGCGACTGACTCTGGTATTGTTCGGTACGATCGTCAGTTTGAAAGTATGAAACGGGTGGTCGAAGCACCGTCAGTCGCATTCCAGTACATTATCAGTACGCCGCAAAGACTCTGGTTCCTCGCACCAGACACATGTGTTGCATTTGACAAAAGTCAGGAGCGCTGGTCAGGCTACAGTGGATTAGAGATACACGATTATACCACACTCGGTGATTCACTCTTTGTCGTCCGTGCGGGCACCGTCTATATGTACGAACCAGGCTCAGACAGCTGGCAACGCTTCCGAGATATCGAAGAACTTCCGCACGTCAATGGTATCTCGGCAGGAACCGCACATCTGCTTCTCGCAACCGATGATGGTTTGGTACGGTACGAGTGGCAGACGAGACAACGAACACTGTTTAACACAAGCAACGGCCTGGAACAGGATTCAATCATTGCCGCATACGAAGACGCGAATTGGATCTTCGCAGTGAGCAGCCGCACCATTGAGTTCTACGATAAAGGCACAGCGTTGTGGCAGGCTGAAGAGATAGAGCCTGCTCAATCGAGACAGCCTGCGCTCTTCTATCTTGACGATGCGGGCGGTCACGCGCGGCTCATTGAGAACGTTGATCTCCGGTTGCAGGGATGGGCATACTACAAGCAATCGAGGACACTATCCAATCAAGATGTGACGACAACAGAATACGATAATATCAATCTCCGCCTCGTGGGCCTCCACGCAAGTCAGCGGGTCGCCTCTGCATACTATGATGACACTGACAAGGAGCAAGAACTGTACGGCTTTTCGTACCGTGGCCTCGAGCGTGATGTGCTGTACGAAGCGAATGCTGGCTATCTCAATTCTGCCTACTTTGAGTATGATCTCGTGCCGACATTTTCTCTTCTCGGCGGGCAAATGAAAGTGCGCCACGCAGACCACTCGCTCAACCTGCACGCTGGTGAAATGAAATCTCACATCAGAAAAGATTTTTTCACTGGACGTTCGACTCGTAAGTCGCTCACACTCCGTGATACCGACTACCGAGATTACACATTTTATAGCATTCGTGACGGTGCGATCGCATCCCACTACGATACGCTTTTCATCGATGACCAGGACGCCGCGAGCAATAATTTTGACACGCGCACAGAATATACCATCGCGGGTATCACCGGTGATTATGATATCTTCATTAATGGACAAGACTACTTTATCGACTACGACAATGCCGTACTCCAGGTTCTTTCGGTGCGAGAAGCCTCGGACATCATCGTACTACTGCTCAACGGTGAACACATAATCCTCCAATCAGGATCTGTGCAGGATCGTGTCTTGGAAAATATCTACGTAATCGGTCCCAATATTGAACCCCATTCCTTTACCGCGCAGATTACTGATACGCTCGGCACGCTGTACGATCTAGATGATTTCGAGCTCGACGACAACGGCGATGGTCGCGTCGATGAGCAGTATATCAACTATGACCGCGGGTATCTTACCTTTCCGAGCCCGCGACCTTTTCCTGACGATGTGTACGACCGCGGCATCCACATCTATACCATGCAGTTTGCATTTACCACACGCTCGCTCTTCTACAATCTTGCGCACTTTCCAATTCTCCGCAACAGTGAACTCATTACCGTCGATGCTGAGGTACTGTCGGCAGGCAATGATTACATCCTCGACTACACGTCTGGTACGCTCCTCTTCCTGCGGGAAGATATTGTTTCAGATTTCAGCGAAATCGAAGTGCAGTACGCATCAGTTGACCGAGACCGCACTGACCGCCTGTACTCAATTGAACCGAATATCCGTATCAGCCGTGCGATCAATATTACGCCGGGTGTTTCTCGTGTAGAAAATGAGAACATCTACCACTTCGCCGGACGGTTGCGTACTGAACCGCACGCGCAGAATACTTTCAAATTTGTGCCCCAGGGTGCGTATACTGATGAACACGACTGGGCGCACAGGTACACGCTCATCACCCACTACCGAACATTCAGCCTCAATGCAGCATACAGTGGTTTTGCGGACAGCTTCCCCTTTCCTGAAGCACGTAAGAGAAAGTATGGTTTTCTCCGTCAGAGTGGAGCTATCGCCGCGAGCATCGAACCACTCCGCTATGTCCGTCTCGATGGATACCACAACCGGGAGTATCAGCGTGATTCCCTACAATCCGAACACATTGTTCAGAATACACACGCAAAGATAGCCTACCTGCACCCGCAACTGCCCCACGGATACGTTCTCGTCAGTAGAGACAATCTTCCAACTCACGATCGCGACAAAATACAGTGCAATCTCAACTACGACCTCCGTGCGATGAACACTACGGTGAAGTTTAACACACTCATCAGGAATATTGTCGATGAAGCGCCCCGGGACAGTACAGAAAATGCCTTCGAATGGTTATGTGACGCTGTTTTTTCTTTACCGTTTCCCCTGTATGGCGATTTCTACTACCGGCACAATAACAGATACATGAATGATACAAAAAACAGGGATGATATCGAGCTTCGGACTTCAATCAACGTTGATGTCATCCCTGGTTTGTACTACCACGGTCACTACAAGCATGAACTGACATCATTTCGATTCGAAAAAACCGAGGATCTCGACCTGCGATTGACATTTAATAACACGCTCTACATTGCACCGGGACGCTGGTATAGGCGCTTGAGCATTGTGAATCTCTCTTGTGGGCTATCGCACAACCTCGATGAATATTTGCACGACCTCCCCCACGATTACCGAATGCCATTCCTGTTCTTCGAGCCACTGAACAGCAGTAACCTGTCGAGTATCAACCGTGCACAGAGCTACTTTGTCAGCGGACAGCTGACACCGATCACAGAACTCCTCATCTGGGCAAAACATACAAACAGCAGAAGCGCAATAACCTACTACACAATGCCTGAGGCGGAACCGACTAAACGGAATGAGCTAAAGATTGAATACGAGCCGGGGAACGTAGGACTATTTATTGCTTCGTTTGATCACAAATCAATCAAAAACTATCCGCGCCAGGACCTCATGAACATCTATGCGGAATGGAGCAAACCGTGGTCGGCATTCCTCCGCACCAAACTCACCATACTGTATCGAGAAGACGAAAAAAAGTACACAGCGCAGAGTATTGAAAGTGATGAAGTGAGAGCAAACATACAAACCTTAATGCGTTTCACACCGCGGTCATTTGTCACGCTCTATTGCGGTGGCTATCAAAGCCAAACGACCGACGCCGAAACAGATTATGCGCTCATCCCAGGTATTAGTGCTCACCTTAACCTCCTTACATTTGCCTACGTACAACTCGACTATGAATCAACACTGTCAACCGTGAAGCCGGCAGTGCATGCGGTATCCGCGCGGCTCACTGCCCGGTTCTGATGATGGGGTCACCCATGTGGCGATTATTTAAAAACAAAGGTCTTGTCTTCCTTGGACTGAGCAACACGATCTCACAACTCGGTGACCGGTTGACCCATATGGTCATCATCACCCTCATCGGTTCGCTTTTTGCCGGTCGCATTTCGGCGTTCAGTGAGTTTGCGATCACGTGGTCGCTTCCCATTGTCATTCTCTCGCCGTTTGCCGGGGTCGTCATTGACCACGTGAATAAACGTTCCATCATGTTGCGCTGTCACCTGGTTCAAGCAATGCTCATTTTCATCACCCCGACCTTCATTGCCCTGACCAAAAGTATGGTACCGATCTGGATTCTCGTTGTGCTCTTCTTTTCTCTGGATTTGTTCAACAATGCATCCAAGAACGCGGTCATTCCCGATCTCGTCAAAACGAAGGAACTAGTGACTGCAAATTCGGTCATTATTATTCTTGCGCGGATTGCGACCTTTGCTGGCATGGTTGGTGGCGGCCACCTCGTTGAATGGGTCGGCTGGCGACTCGGCTTTTACATCGATGCGTCAGCCCACTTTATTGCCGGCATCCTCGTGCTCGGTATGGGCGCCAAGATGCTCTTTGAACCGGTGCAAAAGTTTGAGTATTCCCTCATCTGGGAACTGGGTAAGTCATTCAATCGCTTTGTCGGCGATCTAAAAGAACTTGGTCTTCTGCTTATCCGCGACCGCGTCGTACAGTTCGTCATGCTCTCAGTATTTGTCCTGCCGTTTGTCGCAACCATTGCCTACACAGTACTCGTCTTTCTCATCCAGCAAGAATTCGGGCAGGGAACCCAAGGCGTTGGCTGGCTTGGTGGTATCATTGGTGTCGGCATGCTCATCGGCGGTGTGCTCATGGGTTTTCTCGGTACATACGTGAATCGCGCGAAAATAGTCATTGGCAGTATTGCGGTGCTGGCACTTTTCTTTGTTGCCGGACCGTTTCTCATTTCTCCTTTTTTCTTATATGCCGTGGCGTTTGTCGCGGGCATGGTGTTCTCTTTTATCGGTATTGCACAGGATACAATCTTGCAAAAGGACGTGATGAAAGGCATCAGGGGGCGCATCTTTGCCACCAAAGAATTCGTCATCAACCTCACTGTCGTTCTGTGCGCAATTCTCATCGGCGTCATATCGTACCACCTTGCTCCGTATACGATTATTCTCGCGGTCGGTATCATCCTCATTGGCATTACCGCGTGGGCGCTTGTGATATATGCGGCAATCCCGCGTCAAATCAGAAGCACGCTGTAGTATCTGATTTATCCCAAGTAGCACGAAGTTAGTGATACTGTGTACATTATTCCTTCGAGTCCTGCTTGGCAGGACGCATCGAGAAGTTCATTACAACATTTCCTCCCTCTGTAGGCGCACAGGGGTCTGACCCGACCATTCCTGTGTCCACATGCTTCCAGTAAAGTGTTCTGACATAATGATCGTTGCGCGGGTCTGACCCCACGGAATGGCGCACCAACTTGCGTCACTTGACATGCGGTTGTCGGCCAATATAATCCTTTATCGGGGCGTGGCGCAGTGGCTTAGCGCGCCAGCTTGGGGTGCTGGAGGTCGCCCGTTCAAATCGGGTCGCCCCGATTCTCTCACAAATCCGAACAGATAGTCCAACGGCAAGGGTCAGGAAGCTGGAAAATTCAATCTCTCCAGCATCTTAACCTCGATCTATCTTCAATCCCGTATTACGGGAGAGGCTTCATAGCCCGGATCCGCTCCGCATTCACAGTCCGCAAAAAATGCTTTCTTTCCACACATAATGGGACTACTGTGACGCATTTGTGCCAGTATGTGCAATGAAAAGCTAGAATTCCGAATCTTGACATCGCAGCGCGTCCTTCTATAATCTCCTGTTTAAGGCGGAGGAACTACGGAAAAAAATTATCACGGATTACTCTCATGCTGCATGGTGATACTCGTGTTGGCAACATTTCTATGGGCACAGAGCCCTGACTCAACCTGGCCCATGTTTCGTCATGATCCTCAGCACATGAATATGGAGCGGGAATAAATGACGACATCTTGCCGATCATGGTGGCGTAATTGCGCCCTGGAACGCGATTCGGAAATCTTGGCCATAGATAGGATGGAGGACCATATTGCTCCTATTACTGCAAACGTATCGAGGATTCGAGAACTGATTTCTTGTCTCGAATTGTGCCATCACAAGGCCGAACGATGGGTCGGCAACATAATCGAAGCGATCGGTGCAGGCGAGACAAAAAAGGGGTTGGGCATCCGTTCGCCTGGTGAAAAACACCCAACTGAAAAAGTGTGGCAAAACGCCTGCGCTGCCCTCTCTGCATGGGTCGCGGGATGTCCCAGCACATCAGTGGACTTGACTATAGATACTGTTCCGGCGTCTCGAATCCTCACTTGCCTTGGAGAGCGCTCGCCGTTAAAGGAATGGCAGGTCCAGCGGGTGATTGAGAAGATCCGCAGTGCAATCGATTGGCCACGGTCCTGTAACGACCCAACGGCACAGTACGTGTCGCTTCTCTTGAGCGGAGGGGAGTACGAACTTGCTTACCGCAACCACTGCCCAGAACACTACAAGGAACACGAAGATCTCTGGCTCAGAACGGTTCGGACGATCATTCACGATAGAGAGAATGGCGATGAAGCAGATCTCTCGTTGGGTCTGGCCATCGACATGCTTATGCCATGCAACTGGAGATTCGTGGAGAATCTCCAAATTGTTCTTGAGGCGATTGGAGGGAGGCTCAATCCGGACAAGCCATTCGCAGCGTGTGGCAGGAACATCACCCTGGTGCCGATTCGCCGCCGGATGGAGATTGTCTCCAATACTTTAAAGGTCTTCTGTGGCGCCCCAGAGTCAAGCCAAGAGATAGACGGAAATTTGCTGGTGCTGCTGGGAAGGCCGACGGAAGTGAAGAAGTGGCTTGCTGCCTCCTTAGACAAGACAATAAAGCTTCAACTGAACCCGCCCGCCGACCTGCGAGCGATGTCTGCCCTGACAGGGCCTGAGTGGTTAAGGCATCGAAGCTCCGGTTGAGCCTATGAGAGATTCTGAGGGTGCTGCCAAATAAGGTGCTCCACCGGACGGCAAGATTACAAAGAAGGTTGTGAAAATCAGATAGAGAGCGGTGATAACAAGTAGGGAGTGACCAAAGATCACCCCCCCTGCGGATTTATACTCCGCAGAAAGTTTTGGTTTTGCTATCAAAACAAGACTTCTGTGCCAGGTGATGACGAATTGTAAAGGAGGCAATCACTCTTGATTCCGCTTAGGAAATATTGTGCCAAAACGTATGGTAAAAAACAGAAAATCCGACAACGGTCAGAAGGTGCAAATGCTTGTCAATCTTTGATTTGCGCCATTTTTTGCTGTAATTTCAGAAGTTATGAAAACCCATGAAATCGCATTTTTCTCTCAATACGACTTTCGAGATCTGCGAGAGTCCTGCGCTCACTCCCGACTGCTCATCTCAGCCTGTTCCCTTCCAATACTCAAAGAGACCTCACCGCAAACCTAAATCCAATACCACACATCTCATTGTCTTGAATACAATGTGCGATCAACGAAATACGATGTGGTAG
>Ga0111198_1031_pt1 | contig 21469 bp, 22 predicted proteins | sample DeeMarSWOR324_28_FD_80370 | JGI IMG/M metagenome (GOLD analysis project Ga0111198, IMG submission 80370) | candidate division WOR_3 bacterium SM23_60
TCAACATTAATGTTCTTCGACAGCAGTTCCTCTTCCTTAAGACTCTCCATGACTTTCTGTTCTAAGGAAGACAACTCCCCCTTATCCGTTTCTAGAACCTCCTGCACATATTGCGCGCGGAAGCGATTGAGATCCGAGACACAAATAAAACCATCGGAGGACCAATCAGGATATTTCTTCTTTATCAACGCCACTAGAGGTGCACGTACTAATTCTGCAGGAATAACTTCGCTACGCCTCTTTGGCTCTTTGCAGATCTGGCAAATGACTTCTCTCTGCTGTTTCAACATGATCGCCTCTCCTTCTTACGTTAGGACTAACTTACTAACGAATCCATTGTAGGATGATTAGGCACGTTGTCAATACCATAATCATATATTCTTAACGATTGATTATTTATCGAACCTACATATAATTGCGCGTGCTCCCCAATGATTCCAAAGTAATATTCACAAGTGTCGAAACAATGCCTGAACCTCCGGGCAGGTTTCCACGCATGCTTGCAGCACTACACCACCGCAATTTTCGTCTTTTCTGGTTCGGCCAAATGATTTCCCTGATTGGAACCTGGATGCAGAACGTAGCCCAGGGCTGGCTCGTACTCCAAATCACGAATTCCCCGTTTCTGCTGGGTCTCGTCTCCATGCTCGGCACCCTTCCCGTGCTGATTGTCAGCCCAATTGGCGGCGCCTTGGCTGACACGCTCAACAAGAGAACCGTGATCATACTAACACAGGTTACGGCCATGACACTCGCCTTTGTTCTGGCAACACTAGTGCTCACGAAGCACGTTCAATACTGGCATATCGTTATTCTGGCTTCGACACTGGGTATCACAATGTCAATCGACGCGCCCACCCGCCAGTCATTTGTGGTTGAAATGGTGGGCAAAAAAGATTTGCTTAACGCCATTGCCTTAAACTCATCCATTTTCAACCTGGCAAGGATTCTCGGCCCAGCTTTAGCGGGTTTGATAATCAGTGCAATCGGAATCGTCCTCTGTTTTTATTTAAACGGAATAAGTTACTTAGCAGTGATCGCCGGGCTTCTTTTGATGAGGGGGAATTTTTCTCCAGCGAAAAAGCAGCGCGCACGAGTTATAGAAGATATCCGAGATGGATTCGGCTACGCACGAAGAGACAAAAGAATCATGGCGCTCATCACTCTTGTAGCAATATCAAGTATTTTCATTATGCCCTATGCAATGCTCATGCCTGTCTTCGCGCGCGATATACTACATGTTGGACCCAAGGGATTGGGTATTCTTCTGTCAGCTGCCGGCATCGGCGCTCTAATCGGAGCCCTTAGTCTTGCCATCTTTAGTAGTTATAAGAAAAAGGGAAGATTTGTCCTGGTTGGGTCGGTTGTCTTTACCACCGCCATAATACTATTCTCATTTTCAAGCAGCTATCATATTTCTTTGCTGCTCCTCCTGTTCGTCGGCTGGGGAATGGTTACACAAAACGCATCAATCAATAGCCTGCTCCAAACCAGGTCACCTGATCATCTAAGAGGCAGAATCATGAGCCTATATGTTCTGTCCTTCATGGGAATGATGCCTTTTGGTAGTTTCCAGGCAGGGCTTCTTGCCGATCACTTTGGAGCTAAGATGGCATTAAGAATAGGTGGCGTTATCGTAGCGTGTATTACATATTTCATTTTTACCAAGAACAAAGAATTCATCAGCATGGAAGGCTGATTTCTCAAATAATATCCGCCGATTTTGCGATACTGTTAAAACATTTCGTCAAAGACTCTGCGTTTCTGCGCAATAGATTTGTTGACTTCTTACCAATACTGGTATTTGTGTGTCGTTCGTACTCCTGAAAAATGAGAAAGCCCCCGCAAGGGGGCTTTCTCCTATGCATTCTAATGCATACTATGCAAGTTCGACATTAGTAGCTTTATCACCTTTTGGTGACTGGCCGATCTCAAACTTAACTCTATCGCCTTCATTAAGGGACCGATAACCGCCGCCCGATATGTCGCCATAATGGACAAAAACATCACCGGTACCGTCTTCTTTCTCAATGAAACCATAGCCTTTTCTGCCATCGAACCATTTGACTTTTCCGTAAGTCATATTTCTCCTTTCAAGAAATGACTTTATTAAATATTATTATATTCAAATAACTGTCCATGTCAATAGGTATGTATGAGCGTATGCCTCAGGCTCGAGGCGTAACGCCCCGCGCAGTTTGTCCCGCGTGCTTACGAGCACCCAGCCGCGAGCTCCGAACCGCTGTCATATGTCATCCGTTCAAATACTCTTCTGAAATGAAAGCCGTAAATGGCAAAAGTCACGGCAAGGGGCGCGAGCCTTGGTCGGCTAAAAACACTCCACAAGAACAGCCTCCAATAATGAAACCGCTCTTTCTCCTTTATACCCAGTACAAAAATCGACATAATGAATGCCTTTATCTCACTGAGACTCAAGCGTCCCAGGCCATTGTGCAGTGGTTTGTAGTTTTCCAGAAACTGCTTGACCCGTGCGTAAAAATGATCAGGCGAGTATATTGTCCTGACGATCTTACGATAACCTTCCATAAGCGTAGCATATTGCATCTTTGGAACGAAGTTAATCGAGCAGTCTGTATTGTCGCCCGTTGCTTCGGTCAGCAAACGGTTCTCATGATGCAATCGCTGGTACAGCTTTGTGCCACGGACTGCATTGAGTAGACCGACCATGGCCGTCACTATGCCGCTGTTTTGGATGAAACGGATCTGTCTTTCGAAGATGGTATGCGGATCATTGTCAAACCCGACGATGAAACCACCCTGTACCTGTAGACCGAACTGCTGGATTTTCTTCACGCACTCGACCAGATTTCGGTTCTTGTTCTGACGCTTGCCGCATTCGGCCAAGCTCTCCTCATCCGGTGTCTCGATACCAACAAAAACCGTATTGAAGCTTGCCTGAACCATCAATCTCATCAACTCTTCATCATCAGCAAGATTTACCGAAGCTTGAGTAAGAAAGGTGAACGGATACTTCATTCTCTTCATCCACTCTGCTACGGCGGGCAAGACCTCTGCCTTCAAACTACGCTTGTTACCGATGAAGTTATCATCGACAAAGAAAACCACCCCGCGCCAACCACGATTATAGAGATTTTGTAGTTCGGTTATTATCTGATTTTTGTCTTTGACCCGCGGTTTATGGCCATAAAGCAAAGGGATATCGCAGAAATCACAGTCGAAAGGGCAACCTCGTGAATACTGAATACTCATCGAAGCATACTTTCTCATTTTGAGCAAACTCCAATCCGGCACCGGTGTTTCACTGAGGTCAGCCCATTCATCTGACGCATATTTGTGGCGCGCCTGCCCTTTCCGTAAATCACTCAAGAACCTCGGCAAAGTGATTTCAGCTTCATTGAGTACGAGATGATCAATATGCTCATATTCATCATAAGAGCTGGTAAATAATGGACCGCCTGCAACTATCTTCACCTTCTTCGCTTTGCATCTTTGAATAATTTCACCAACAGATTTCTTCTGAATGGTCGCCGCGCTTACAAAAACATAGTCAGCCCATTCAATATCCCGATCGGTCAGTGCATTCACATTCATATCAACAAGCCGTTTCTCCCACTCACTTGGAAGCATTGAGGCCACAGTCAATAAGCCAAGCGGTGGATTGGTGGATTTCTTAAAAATAAATCTTAATGCATGCTTAAAGGACCAAAATGTGTCCGGGTTTTTCGGATAGACTAAAAGTATTTTCATTATCCCTTTCTCCTCATAATCCAAAAATAGCCACCATTCTATTCGGCAGATTCTTCTTCACTCAAATCAATAGTCAGAAATCTCTGCTTTATTTGAGTGTACACATGGTTGCCATTTTGTCAAGGTATTGGTTGCTTTGGATATAAATATGGAAGCCCCCTTGCGGGGGCTTCCTCGCGTGTATTCTTATACACGCTCGATTTTTGTGGCTTTCTCCCCTTTGGGAGATTGAGTAATTTCGAACTTGACCCGATCACCCTCTTGCAGGGTACGGTAACCTTCACCGACTATGTCCTGGAAGTGAGCAAATACATCGCCACTACCATCTTCTTTTTCGATGAAGCCAAATCCTTTCCTACTATCGAACCACTTCACGTTTCCGTAAACCATATTTCTCCTTTCAAGTCCTTATTTATTGAGGGGATCGAGAATATGAATATTCTGAATGACCATCAACAAACTTAATGACTTGCTTATACCAGTATTGTATCCACATCATCGAATATGTCAATAGCCACGTGCGTGCGGCCGCTCAACGCTTTACGCCACACGCCTCTTTCCTGATACTCTAATATTCCGATAATCTGCCCACTGATTCCCTGATTTGTAATGACTCAGTGACTGAGTGACACAATGACTAATGAGGTTTTCGCTTTTCGAAATTCGAAATTCCTTCTTCTGATGTCTTGGTCCCCTGATAATCTGTTACGCTCGGAGTTCGGGCTTCTACCTGTTGCCTACTACATACTAAGTACTATCCATTCGGTGTCACTCAAGGTTCAAGTCCCAAGGAATGGTATTCCACGGACTATCTGGATTTTCCAAAAGGCTCTTAAATGCGCGATAATAAAACCAACCACTTGCCCTGGTTCTTGCCAATGACCAAAATTCGCGTCCGATAAGGTAATTCTCACCAAGATCTTTCCATGAATCAAAGGTCTGCTGCAGGATTCTTGCTTTGGGTATCATCAATCTCCAGGCTTCATTTTCGCTAAGATAACCCAGCAGGTAACCTTTGCGGCAAAGATGAATATAACGGCAGAAATCCCAACCAAGCAGACTCTTTTTACCCAAAGCGCGCCAATACCTACGCACCGCATCCCACGAACTTTTATCCTCATCTGGCAGCTGTTTTAACATTGTCTTGAACTCCTCATCGTTAACGGTTCGCATGTACTGTCCCATTTGGTCAAAGCGCTTTCGATGACCGACCTGCTCGATCCATTCCAGCACGAACAACAGGTCTTCCCGGCATTTTATCCCCCAATACTCGCTGAGCAAAGTTCCATGTTTCGAAATGTTCTCTGCCGTGGGCTCGACACCGGCAAGAACGTCGTGGTATTCACGATTGCACTCAGTTAATATGCCTGTCGTCGCCAATGCCCACTGTTTTTGATCTAGCTTCGGCCCTCGCTGACACGCCGTAATACAGATAAGCAAACACAATAGCAGGGATCCGACTGGTGCGGTGGTTTTCTTCTCTCTCATGCTACCTTTTAACATAGCCATGCCAGGGAATTACATACAGGTTATCCAGTATCCCTAAAAAGTCAAGACCATTGATATCGGCTGAACGGCAGGAATAAATCCGGCCAAAACCAGCGTTTACGTATTTGCAGATTACTACACTTCACCCACGAGTTTACAAGGTAAAAGTCGACAAAACATAGTTCTTCGACAGGATCTGCAACAGGTTGGTTTTGACAACGGGTATCATCAAGAAACCTTGGCTATAAAGTGAATGTCGTATTGCATTAACCGAGTGTTCTCAAAAGAACCGTGACTATGCCACCCCGGTAATCAGTGGTCTCCACGTGCACCCATCCCTGCGATAAGTAGAAATCTACGTGTTTTCTTGTCCGGGTATATAAATATAAGTGCTTTATGCCCAAGATCTTGGCTTTTTCCAGCCCCGCCTCGATTAGTCTCATACCCACGCCCTTATTCCGGCAATCCTTTCTAACATACAGAGATGCCAGCCACGGAGAATATTGCATTCTTGTATCCATATCATATTTTTTTAGACTCACAGTACCAACGACTTCTTCCTGCAAAACTGCAACCAGAGCCAAAGGTATCTCGTCAGTGTTACATCGCTCTCCAAGACGTTCGGCAATCCTGTTCACATCCAACTCAGGATGGAATTCTCCCCATTCTTCATAGAACCACTGAGCAATTGTTGGGATCCACCGGCTGTAGTCCTTTAGATATTCGATTTTCATAACTATCACCTTGAAGCGCGAGACAAATTCTACAGCCGTTTCTGCATTTCGAAAACCTCAACGCCATAATACGGCCTCTTGCGTCCTGTTCGCTTGTATCTCATCCTTTTGTACAAGCCTATCGCCATTTTCAAAAATTCACAACATTCGAGTGATATGGATTTGCAGCCTCTTTTTCTGGAGCGATATTCAACCGCCTTCAATAAATAATACCCAGCACCCTTACCTTGAACCGTAGGTCTTACTCCCATGCTTAACAAATACACTTTCCACTTCTCTTTCATATTTGTGGTGGCAGTACCAACAACTTGTTTCTTGTACTCGGCGACCAATACATCGAACTGATCATCGCCAATCCTTCGCAGGATCTCTTGAGGAGAACAGACTGTAACATCATAGGCTTCTTCTGTGTAGTATTTTCTATATGGCTGAAAAGCCTCTGACAGGATTACGTGAATCAATTCAGTGTCGTCCTCAAGTGCATCGCGTACTGTAATCTCATCCACCATACTCTCTCTTCCCACATGATATTAACGCGTTCGTTGTAGGATCTATATTGCTTCTGGTCTGTATCGAGTACTGAATTCTCCAGTTGATGTCTCGAACCTCAAACAGCAAAAAACGCGCTTCACTACTATCTAACTCATATTTTTTGACACCCGGGCCATGTAATAGGTGAGCCAATCGTTTTCGATCATATGATACAGCCTATACCTCGCTACACGCGCGTCCATCCCATCCTTTCTGCGTGAATACTTTGCTATTGGCCGGCCTTTGTATTTGAAACATCCCTCTCCAGCATTGTACATTTCTAAAAGCCATCCGAGGATTGCTCTGACTGGCTTTGCATGCATTCCGATACCATATTCTGAAAACATCAGTAGCTCGTGGATGATACTGTGCCCGTGATAGAAAAACCTCTTTATCTCAATTTCCTCTTTCTGCGACAAATGATGCAGCAAAAACATAAGTCCCTTCTTCACAGATTCTTTATACCTCTCGCTATTCGCTATATGTAACGCAAACGTGGCGTGAAAAGTGGAGTAAGGACAGCTTCTATTCCAATTGCGTTCTTCTTTATGTTTTTGAAGAATCCAACCACCATCTTCTCTTTGCCATCGCACCAGCTGGTCGTACGACTTCGCCAAACGCGTGTCATGGAAGGCACCAACTTTCCCCAAGCCGATCAGCATTAGAGAAAATCTACAGGGCATGTTAGCAAGAATCTGCGCATCTACCTCATATTTATCCTTATCTGTTTCAGCAATAAAGCCATTCTTGCACTGAAATGAAAGTACGTAGTCACACGCTTTTATAATACGTTTATCCTGCATATCGAAACCCATGTCTCCCAGGATCTGTAAAATCCACGTCGTGGTAACGTATTTCGGACTTACTGGCGTACATCCACCTTTGGGAATGTATGGTGGCGATAATGCCCACGGTCCTCCCGCGCACCAAGAACCATCTGCCTTTTGCTTGGCGAATATCTCGCGTACATCTTTGTCTTTCTGGACCTCTAACCAAAGTCTCCGTGCATCTACTGAACTCGCGTCTATATTCAACAGATGACGATGAGTGAGATATTGCACTGGCGCGCTGGCATTTTTCATCAGCCATTCTATGCTGTTCTCTATTTCGTTTCTTGATAACATCAGCGGTTCCTTATCACTATCAACGTACACCACTCACACCACTGTATCGAAGTTGCGCACACTTTTTGATGACGACACCATTGCTTCTCAGCCATGTGCGACAGTATGCTTCTCTTCCGCACATCCGCCATCATACCACAGTCCTCGTCTCGACATCGCTCTGGTAAAAACGATTCACTGTTCTTTACCATCCAAATTACCCCACGCTCCAAAGTTTAAGTCCTTGAGAATCTCTAAAGCTTCTTCATACTGATCCACACGTACGAACAAACGTGCCGGGTCAGCAAACAGACACAGCACCGCAAAATGGCCACCTTTCAAATAATAATCGATACTCGCGTCATCCAGAAGCGATTTGACCATGGCGATTTCGCCAGCATTAACCGTTATCAAAATTTCCCTGAAATCTTCATCCCGTTTCTCGGTTGCCTCTTTTTTAGGTAAACGATCGACCAGTGGTATATCGCAATCTGCGCATATGGTAATTCCGTGGATATATTCGGCCTTGCATTTTGGACAAATCATATCTGGCAGTAGTTATACGCTGAATACGATAATGAATTCACAAAGCTAATAAACACAAGTATTGCATCTATATTGTACCAAAAATGTTAAAATTCCAGCAACATGATCTTTCTCGCACAATCATCGTAAGAAACAATTGACTGTCAATAACGAGTTACAACACAAGCAGGATTCGCGGCAGATAATGTATTGTCCGCGGCAATTCGGTGATCGCCGGCAACCCGGAGTTTTCATCCCAAAGTTGCCACCCAATCGCCAATATAGTGGGTCAGGATGATAACTACAATCGCCAGCGCCAAATGCTCGAGTACAATGTGGGAAACTTTCTTTTGCTGCGAACGCGCAAGATAGATGCTGAAAATTGTGATTAGAAGCAGCCCCCATATGATGCAGACTGTTATTGCGGTATTCAGTTCAAAGACAAGAATCGGCACCAGGAATGTAAGCGCAAACATAAATTTGGACAGGAAAGTTGACAGGGTTGATTCCCAGATTTCACTGGTCGAGTGTTTGTTCTCTGCTTCTTCAGAAATGTGAATACCCATCGCATCTGAAAGGGCGTCTGCGATTGCGATTACCAAAATACCGCCGATTACGAATATTCGAGAATGTGTGCTTGAATGAAGACCAACAATCAGCCCGAGTGTGGTTATTATGCCCGACACCAAACCAAAACTGAAACCGACCTTGAATGAATGTCTCATATTCGTCTCGAATTATAATCAGAATTCTCGATGAAACAAGAGTATGTCAAATCTGCTCCCCTTATACGCCCTTAGTGAGCAGATACGTCCTGAGTCTTCTCTTCAGGATTCTCTAAGCTGCACGGCCCCTACGAGCCGGTTCTCGAACAAACGCCGAGAGTACTAACGACACAATACTCACAATGAGCGCACCCAGGAAGGCTGCCCAGAAGCCATCCACATAAAAGCCGACGCGAAACCAGTTGACCGCGATAGACGAAGCAAGCCACAAAGTTAACGCATTGATAACCAGTACGAAGAGTCCCAGTGTGAGGATAACAAGTGAACAGGTCAGCAATGTCAGTATCGGCCTCACTACCGCGTTAACGAGTCCCAGAATGACGGCCATCACAGTAAAGATGAGCCAAGCATTACCCTCGACTCGTATGCCCGGCACAAGCCACGCCGCAACAAATAGCGATAAGGCAATAATCACCCAGCGTATAAGTAACTTCATATAACTCTCCTTTCTGTTTCAAATAGCATCATGCACCAGTTCTTGTTTTTTCTACATATTATATTGTACATACTGCATACTGCTAAAGACCTGACTCGCCGTCACCCCACGCGCCAACACCAACAACATAGTGCTGTAATACCTCAACTATCTTTATTCCCGTCGTTACCTGTTCTATCATGTTCAGAAACGGATTTATCACTATACCACTGTGTTGCAGGATTGTCAATGCTGCCTGTAAAGTAATATGTAAGTGTCGCCGAACGGCCGTCTCCTAACCCTTACTCGTGCTCAAAGCCTGCCCCCTCGAAGCGCGGCATAATTACAAAATGACCCATGCTGTGAAAACATTGTCTAGCACCAAGCCCCGCACAGCGAGCCCCAGCTTTGTGTGGGGTGCTTGACAAATTCTTTAGGGCTTATACAATCTATCAATTGGAAGCAAAAATTTACTGATAGATCTCACATCTACGAGGTGAACAATGATTGGAGTGACACATTCGAACTTAGCAGCTGGTACAACGGTCTTTGCGCTCAGTATTTTCTTGGTGATGCAGAGCCACACCGGAGAGACACCTCAGCTACCTAACACCCCGGTCATAACGGTTGCTAACACATATCACGGTGTCGAGGTCGTCGACAAATACCAGTGGCTGGAGAATGCTGACGACCCAAAGGTTGTTCAATGGAGCAAGGCACAAAGTGATTACACCCGCTGGGTATTAGACAATATACCGGTGCGTGAGGTGATAGCCAAAAGATTGCACGAACTTTATAACCAATCTTCGCCACAATACTACCAATTTCAGTATCAGGACGGTATGTTATTTGCGCTCAAGGATCAACCACCTCTGGATCAACCATTGCTCATCAAAATGGATTCGCCGCATGATTTGAGTACCGAGCAGGTAATTCTCGACCTCAATCAACTCGATCCCACAGGTCTAACTTCGATCGACTTCTATGTGGTATCTCCAGATGCACGGCTCGTCGCCGTCTCGCTCTCCAAGGGTGGGGCTGAAGATGGAGATGTCCACATATATGATGTAGCCACAGGCAACAAGCTATCCGACATCATACCCCGTGTTAACGGCCCGACTGCGGGTGGTGATGTCGCGTGGACAGCAGACGGTTTTGGTTTCTACTATACACGCTATCCTCGCGACAGCGAACGCCCCGTTGAAGATATCCGGTTCTACCAGCAAGTTTACTTTCACCGACTGGGTACATCGACTGAAGAAGACACGTACGCCATAGGAAAAGAATTCCCGCGGATTGCAGAGATCGAATTCGAAACATCACCCGATGCAACCCATATCCTGGCGATAGTGGCTAACGGTGATGGCGGAGAGTATGCCCACTTTCTTCTCGGTTCTTCAAAAAGATGGGTACAAATTACCAGATTCTCAGACCTGATCAATAAAGCTAAATTCGGACCGGACAATGCACTCTATTTTCTATCTAACAAAAATACTTCTAATGGTAAGATCCTGCATCTACATCCCGGACAGACAGATTTATCATATGCGTCCACAATTGTAACTGAAAGCGATGCAGTTATCCAGTCATTCCACCCTACTGCCACAAAAATCTACGTTCGAGAACTTGTTGGCGGACCTTCTCAAATTCGCATAATAGATCTTGCCGATGGTTCTCATGAATTTGTCCCACTCATGCCCGTCTCATCGGTATGGGATATTGTTACACTCGGAGAAGACAAAATACTCTTCAAGAATTCCAATTATCTGGAACCTCCGATCTGCTTCACCTATGAACCTTCAAATCAGAAGCCGGTACGCAGCGCGTTGCATTTTACATCCCCGGCAGATTTCAGTGACTGTGAAGTGCTGCGTGAATATGCTATCTCAAAAGATGGCACAAGGGTTCCGATGAATATTATCCGCCGCAAGGGGACAACCTTGAATGGTAAGAATCCAACCATTCTAACCGGATATGGCGGATACGGCATTAGTCAAGTACCAGGATATGATCGTGTGCTCAGTATATGGTTGGATAACGGTGGGGTGTATGCAGAAGCCAATATTCGTGGTGGCGGTGAGTTTGGCGAAGATTGGCATAAGGCTGGCAACCTTACGAGCAAACAGAATGTGTTTGATGATTTTGCCGCGTGCGCACAGTACCTGATTGATACGGGCTACACCAATCCAGCAAAACTAGCGATCAAAGGCGGTAGTAACGGTGGGCTACTAGTGAGTGCGGTCATGACACAACATCCAGAGCTCTTCCGTGCAGTTGTCTGCCACAAAGGTGTTCACGATATGCTGCGGGTCGAACTCGATCCCAACGGAGAATTTAACATTACCGAGTTTGGTACGGTCAAAAATCCTGATCACTTCAGGGCGCTATATGCCTATTCACCTTATCACAATGTAGTTGATGGTACGTACTATCCGGATGTCTTATTAACCGCCGACGAGAATGATGGCCGGGTCAATCCTTCTAACTCACGAAAGATGACAGCACGTCTCCAAGCCGCAACCAGTTCCAAAGGCCATGTGTTATTGAGAATGAGTTCTGGGTCTGGTCATGGAATGGGTGATGCCTTGAGCCAAAGAATCGCTTTACAGGCAGATACATACGCATTCATATTCGACCGCCTGGGTGTCGAATTCACACAACCACAACAATAACCACAAACCTTATCCAACTGAACACCTACATCTAAAACGCATTTCTACTTCGCCATACGGAGTTCGGCGCTCGCAGTTCGTGTTCTTGCTATTCCGTTATCAGGTCTTCGGCCTTGGAAAAATGCATCTGAAATATTCGCCACTTACCGTCAACTTTCTCGAGTACTCCGCTCCAACGAACATTCTCCCAATTCGCTGGTTTGCCCTGAAATTCGTTATAATCGTTCAAGAGACATGCCCACCAAGCCGTCTTCATTGTCGGTGACATATGAATGCGGAAATCATTTATTTCTACTTTTATTGCCTTGAAATCGTCACGCATGAAGAAGTTTTCAGTCAATGATCGGAATTTGTCGAATCCGATGATCGTGCTTCTGGAATCAGTTTGGAAGAAAAACAATTCGTCATTGTTGATAACACTCGAATACGACAGGACCGTATCCTTGCCCCTCACTGCCCATTCAATGCTTGCTCTGATGACTTTCTCAATTTCTGCCAACTCGTCGTGTGGATTATTAATGTTATTGAACGTAAATGGACCACCCATCTCAACCTCCCGTATTAATACATTCTGTTCTGGTATCGTATCTGCGAATAATGTCCCAGCCCCAAGAATCGCTACACACACAAACACATATAACACTATGCTGCTTTTCACGTTTACCTCCTTGATGGAATCGGGTAATAGCATTCAGCTTTGATCAAACTGCTGTGCTGCATTGCCTGGCATTTCACTCTCCTTCCACTTGCATGATATCTGTACCCTTCACAACTGGCTCACAGATATTATCACAGCAACGGATCCACACTAGAAATTCGCAAGTCATATCTTAAGAAAACACAACCGGTGTCGTAAGAATCAACACGACGTAATTCCGCCAACAAAGAGAATGTTTTCGACGGTTGAAAGTCAATCCACCTCCAACTGCCCGCGTGAGTTAAAAGCGTAGCGAAAAGCCGCCAAAAAGGTAATTTACCCAGGTGAAGCTGTAAACCTCCTCTACATCAGAACCACCCTCAAGCACCCGATAACCAAGTTTCAGAGACAACCTATCACTGGAGTCGCCCTGAAGCGCCAGGGAAATGTCTTCGGCCCGGCCTTGCGGAGCTGCTAGCGCATCACCATCAAGGACTAATACTAACGGCTCCATGAACCTCCAGGCAAAGCTGAACTTGATGAGTGGCACAAAACCGAGATCGGTCTTCTCCGACGTCTTTATCGAATCGGCAATGCTTATAGCCGCATCTCTGATCTTTGCAGTAATCCCAAGCCCGAGACGCAACCCATCTCCCGCAAACCAGAAATGCTCATAAGTTAGTCGGTACGAATTGAACTTGTACACAGTATTCAACGTTGCATTCGGTGCGAAAGATTCACCCTCAAACACGACTTCACGGTCCACACTGCCTGTTGCACGCAAAGTGAGCGGCGCCACTAAGACTGAGATCATGTTACCCCTATTAAAATAGTAAGCAAACCTGCCCCGGACGAAGAAAGCTGGGTCGGTCTCCAATTCATCGGAAAAAGATATTAATGTACCCGTTGATTTCGGTATCTGGATATCACTGTAGCTAACAAATGCTATCCCGGATTCGACATTTAGCTCAAACCTCTGTATTGGACCTGCGAATGCTGAACTGAAAATCAATAAGAAAAATAACCACACATTTGCCTTTAATCTTATTCTTGACATTGCTCGACCTCCTCTTGCCTATCTACCTTCTCGTTGTCGATCCATAATCACAAAGATTCCAGTGCTTTGTTGTATCTCTGTAGTAGCTCTTCTTGAGAGATCAACGGCCGTCTAACAGTTTCAAGTATGTCATCACCCAGTCGGCCATTCTTTACAAATTCATAACCTGCTTTCGTTACCACATCGATAATTGCTGCGCCATCCTCAGTCAATTCGCCCTTCTTTTTCATTAAAAAAGCATGGGGCCTGAGTACAGCGCCAGAAAACTCAATGCTCATGTTCTCCGCAATCTCTTCGGCAATGCGTACAACTGTATCAAGGTTCTCTTTCTCCCACCAGCCGCCAGTAGATACAAGTACGAGCTTGCGCAGCATCACATTATCATGGAGTCTACCGCGCGTCCGCCCCCCACGCGTCTCGAGTAAAGGTTTAGCCAACGGACAGAGCCGGTTGATTACGATTTGCATCTCTCCAGGAAGCGGAATGTAGACCGGTGTTGCTAGAATAAGAGTATCCGCCTCTCTTAACACAGGATAGACTTTCTGCATATTATCTTTGATATAGCACTCGCCAGGAGTCTCCCACCAGCATTTCATCTCGCCTGTGCACGGTTTTGGTTTCAAATTCTTCGTGTAGAAGATTTCAACCTCAGCACCGGCATCCTTCATACCCTGGATGAATGCATTAAGGATCATTCCAGTATTCCCCTTGTCTTTCCTCGGGCTACCATTGATAGCAACAGCCTTCATCATACCTCCTCGTTCTTCTGTGGCATACTATTCCACGAATATTGTGTTGCTTCAAATCAAGTATCTCTCTTAAGGTAAACAACACTCTCCACCGTCAGATATCCAGAATCTAGAATCGGGTATCAAGTATCTAAATAGTTCCTGTTATATTTAACATGGCATGCACTATAATAGCGGGTAGAATACTACCACTGCGTGTTCTCAATTCACCAACTAAGAGACCTGCAACCAGGGCGGCGCAGGCAGTAAACACACCCATTGGAATATGAATGACCGCGAATAATACGGCTACGATAACAGCCGCGGCTGACAATGGACCCCATGTCAGCGTCGCATTACTACTCAGTGTTCGTCCCGCAACACTCTGAATGAGACTCCGAAAGATGATTTCCTCCTGGATTGAGGCCCCGATCCAGAATAACAGAACGATCTGCCACAATGCAAATGATTCGAAAGTCCTTGGACCCTGGATACCCATGATACGTTGAAGAACAGCTACGATAAGGCCAAGAATACCACCCAGGACAAACGCCCAAATTAGGTATTTTCCCCCAGCAGCAACCAGACCAAAATCTTTGCCGTGCCAACCATAGCGTATCATAAAAATTGCTATCATCAAAGAAGCAACCAAGAAACTTGTGATCATGATGAGTAACACTGTTCCTGCACCAGTCGGGCGCAGCACACCAATAAGTATAAAAGCTGGCAAATATACTCCCACGAAAAGCAAAAACATCCAAACCAAAGCCTTAACGTACTTCATTCACACCTCCACGATCTACTTTGACCTGCATCTGCATTTCAAAATTCGCATTATCTTAACCTGTCCTGATCTTCTGTTTTTCTAATACTCTACCCACCGATTATCTGATGCTCTGGTAAACTCCTGTAAATTTTCGCAATTCCGCATTTCGCAATTCGAGATTTAGGGATCAGAGTATTTTCGGTATAAACCGATACAGTACCCTCTTCATATATTCCTTGTATTCATCACCGAATCTCTCTAAGAGGAATTCTCCTTCTTTCAACGCAGTTAACAGATTCAATACTGCGATAACCATAGCTGGCATAAGGGCTATTGTTATTCCCGAGGCGAAGGCAACACCGAGAACGATGAGAACCAAACTCGCATACATCGGATGACGCACGTGGAAAAATACGAGTTGTTAGCAGTTTTTCTATTTTCTCTGATTGCTGATCTGCCTGCTGATGAACCAAATGACACCGCATGTGTATCACCATACCTAACACCAAAACAGCACCGCCGATTATGTTTGAAATAGGATAGTATGGTATTCTATACCGAGTGAAGAACGCTCCAATAATGCCGACCGCGATCAGTACTGGCCATTCGATCACCATTCGTGTCGTCGGCTTTAACATAAGGTATTTATCAAGCATTCACACACTCCGCCTCTAACCTAAGCAGTGTACCTTGTATTACCCCAAAGTCAAGGTTATCAATGCTAACGGTAGTTACAGCGCAAAAGTGTACAAATGCATGTTTACCCCCGTTGTTAAGCGGAAACCTTCCCTTAAGGTGCTGGTATGCAGACGATTCAATGACTTAGTGACACAATGACTGAACGATATCAAATATCTCCATTCAAAAGAGTATTACCCAAACAAATATCCCAATCATCACACATCCAATTATAAATCTAGTCAGCCCTCCAAACAATAGACCACCAAAAACTCCGAAGCCTGCAGTTAGTGCTTGCCGCGCCTCTCTCCCCGCGATTAGTTCGAATGCAACGGCAAGCACAATAGGCAATATGATAATCCAGACTAAGCCAAACCATATTCCTATTAACAAACCTATCACAGCACCCACAGCGCCAGCTCTTCCGCCGCCCATCTTCCTAACCGAGAAGTAGTTGGCCAGGTAGTCAATAATAAGCCCGAATGCAGTCAACCCGGCAAAGATGATGATTAATTGAAGGTTGATTTCTTCAAACCCAGTTAGAATTCCATAAAGAACTGCAGCACCGAAGATAAGAGGAATACCGGGCAGCACAGGCAAGATAACACCTGCCAACCCTATAATCATGATTACCAGCACTACGACAAATAGTAGTATCTCCAAGAAAGTCATTGCATCCTGCAGACTGATGCTCTCCGAGTTCGGCCTACTGAGCTCGGAGCTCGCTGCCTAGTATCATGCACCATGAATCCTGTATCTTGCATCAGTCAATTACTGCATTTTTCGGACGCGCACTTCAATATCTTCATTGTCTCTGAGTAAATTAAGAAGCTGCGACAAATCCGTGTCCCCATAGTGATAGGGATACAGCACTTTTGGCTTGAAAGCGTTGACCGCATCGGTGACCATTTCTGGTGTCATTGTATACGGCAAATTCATTGGTAGAAAAGCGTAATCAATGCTTTCGAGCGACTTCATCTCTGGTGTGTTTTCTGTATCGCCAGCAATGTACACACGCGTGTCTCCAAAGGTAAGCACGTATCCGTTGCCTTCACCTTTCGGGTGATAGAATTGTCCGTTCTCGCGCTTGTGCACGAGGTTATATGCTGGTACAGCTTCAACATCAATCTCCATAAAGGTTTGTCGGTCTCCATTCTTCATGATGATACCACCTTCAACTCTCTCTCCGCAGATTTCCGTAAGCACGACAATCGTGCCCTCCGTACGGACTCGCTGCAAAGCAGCAGGATCCAGATGATCACCATGATGATGGGTGAGAAGTATCAAATCAGCTTTCGGTAGTTTGGAATAATCCGCCAGGCGGCTCCACGGATCAACATGGATGACTTTTCTGTCGAAAGACAACATGAGTGTGCCGTGCCCGATAAATGTTATTTGGAGTTCTCCAGCAGAGGTCTCTATGACATCTTTTTCGAATTCTTCCAGCGCCATGACCGGAATGGTTACACATAGCACAAATAATATTATCGTAGCTAGATTTAACATAATGAATCCTCCTTGCTACTGAAGTCTACCTGACTTTAATCTTGTGTCAATATTGTACTGTATTCAACGAAACAGCCGCAGTGCGCCTTACAGCTCATGTATAATGTCTTACACCTCACGCTTTTTTCATCGCAGTTGCCACTCTCTAGCACGCCGAATCTTCCTAAATTTGAACTTGGTTGAAGATTCGGGTGTCCCGAGTTTGTCAACGAGGGTAATCTTCAACCTGGTGAAAAGAACGAACATACCGCTGCCCGTAGGTTTCGAATGCACGAGGGAAAGTCTCGAGGTAACAGGAGGAACTCTTTACCGGTGAATCGGTCTTTTCATCATCGGCACCAATTCCGTAAGGATTGTTAAATGTCTAACTGTGAGTATCACTAAAGCACCAAGGGATCGAGATAAGATGCCTTAGTTCTGCGAAAAGTCCTACTTGCGCTGAAAACGCGTGGGGTGGGCCTCTTACGTAGTATGGGGAAGAATGTAAAAATCGATCAATAGCGTAATTACTTAATGTCTATATTTCGGAACCTAACCCCCTATTTCTTATTTGTTACAGGATTTAGTTAACGTTTTTTCATATCCTCCTTAATTAGATTCATCCAATCTTCGCTAATGGTTGTTGCCGGACCCTCATCAGCATATTTACAGGCTAAGTATTTGAATAAATTACGAGCAGCAGATTCGACTTCGAGAGCACATCCACTGCAATAATTGGTCAAGAAATCCTGAGCAAGGGTTGGATCCTTTTTATACAAATCAACCGCCATTTTATCAATATTAGCTTGCACGGTGAATTGTTTATCTTCTATGCTGCCAAATACTTTCTGTATCTCCTTAATTATGTCTTTATATCTAAGACATGAGAAGGTTTCCAAGACCTGAAAGAGCCAATAGGCGGAGTTATCCGAAAACTCATTGAAGTTACCCTGTTTCCAGGCTGTTGGCACATCCGTAATCCCTACATAGAACGGCACGTAACATGTCGTGCTTGGACAGTCTAACCCATACCAGACGCATCCTCCTATCCAGTTCGGAAGCATTGACCTTGCCTGTGCGACCCAGCTATAAGCAGTATTTCTCGAACAGATAGTACGCTCGCCGATGATGGGCAACCATCCCTTCTCTTCTGAAAGACCTTCAATATTAGGTGTTTCAGGGCAACCAAACGGACCTGCAACAATACCTTTTGTTCTGTCGTAGGGTGTGCCTTCTAAATAATCTCTCCAGACGGTATTAAGCCACCACTCAACTGATATTTTCTTCTCAGGCTTAACTGAAAATGGAAATTCCACGGCATCTGGGTTCCAATTTTTGGAAGGACAGAGAAGGCTGAACATTCTCCACTCACGTATTGTATTAGCTCTATCGACATCTCCACTGTATACTTTCCAAAAATTAAAGGGACCATCTTTGTCAGGGTCGTAAAGGCCTTTTTCTATAGCAAGATTGATTAGGTTCGGTGAAGCCATATACCAGTCTGGTTTATTAAGGTCTATCGTTCCTATTTTGAATCTCATTGTGTGTGGACAAACGTGGTCATCTGGCACTCTTTGAGCAACCCATTGTTTTGAGTAACCGGGTATCTCCATTATCCACGCTTCATTAGGGTCTATGATCGTGTAGGCCTCTCCAGTACCATCGAGCCCATACTCTTCGATGAGTTTACCTAATTTTCGAATATACTCTCGAGCGGTCTTGGCACGCTGTAAACCTAATGCTGGAGCATGCATCCAATCTAAAAGAGCCTCCTCCTCTGTTAATTCGTAGGCTTCTTCACGTGTTTCACATGTGTTTTCACCAAGGAAAACCTGGTATTCATTTGCAAAAGGTACTTCATTGTGAAAATAAGAATAAGTTTCTTCCACTTGTGGTACCTCCCCGAATGATGCATGCTCGTAGCCACCAGGAATGCCGGGATAATACATACGATATACGTCACCGGGTTCATGTTTTCCACCAAGTACTACCGTTAAGGTGAAATCACATCTACCATCACAAGTGTGTCCGGCCATTGTGTATTTTTCTATAGTAGCATTTTTCCCAGCAGAGAAAGAAGAACAGCCACCCATTTGTAAGCATTCGTTACAGGCACTCGAAGAAGCGACCCCATGGTTCACAATAATCATGCTGAGGCATAATACCGCGAACACGTACGATACTGATTTTTTATCCATTATTCCTCCTTTTTTATTTTATGTCTTAATATCCAAAGATGCATCACTACTCTGCTCTGTGTTCAGACGGCACAAAGCAGGAGTTAAAAATCTGCGATTTTCACCAACTGGTTCTCCCTCAGCAACTTCCGGATCTTTTTACCCAATTCTTCTGTGCGCGCGGGATTGTGGAGATGCAGAAATGAACTAAGATAGCTGGCCTGCGTTCATTTTGCTGTCTCATGCATTTGTGAGCAGCGCTCTGGTAGACTATAAACAAGATCTCCTCAAGCATTGTAGTAGCTACCATTTGAGGTTTGTCAATTGTATTGTCTGTGTGAGGTTCAAGTTCCAAGAGCTTGCGGTCTACAGTGAAAAGCCAGGCGATGGCGTTGTAGTACTTGCCCATTGCACCGCGTCTATTACTAGTTATCACCAACGTAATCAGATCCACCCGCTCAAGGACTTTTACATGATACGGTTTTGCACGTTGCATTCGAGCTGCCTGCTTGGTCGTCGTGAGCTCATGAGAAAAGGCTTTCAAGAGCTGCATCGTGGGTAATTATAAGAGAGATTAAACACTTGTCAATGGACGATGTGCTTTTTGTTTTCAATGCCCTGAAAAAGATTGTTTTTCAGATTCCTGTATTTACAATGGTTTACGACGACATGCTCACGGAATGTATGATCACGCAACCTATCAAGGGCATCGGTCAATAAAAGCAACCTGTCGCAGGTCCTATTGTAGATCCTGCAAGGAGAAGGGTTATGTTTTGCTGCTTATGTGATCTCTCCACTTCGTAGTCATGTAGTACCGGCCATCTTTTCTTTATCACTGTCATCGATCTTAAACTATGAGAGACTGCAAATATCGAGCTCGGCGATATACGTTCATCGAAGTACCGTGTTGAGCTTATCGAAACATATTTTTTTCTGGCCGACTCCATTCTTGCTTCCTCATTTTGATTTTTGTTGGATATTGAGATTTGACCCCCCATGTCCGCACAAACCTATGTGACTTTGCTTCTGTATCAATATTGTTTGGTATTCGACGAGGCACCCACTTTTAAAATAACACAATTACACAGTTCCACAATAACCCTACTGTATGGTGTATCGTGTTTCAATGCCACCATACCTCTTCCATATTTTAGGAAATACGGCATTGACTTCTTTCTCGTATTTTGAATATTCATTGCCGAATTTTTCTTTAAGATATTTTTCTTCTTCCACAGTGAATGCCTTGAATAATATATAAAGGAAAATTGGCCACGAAACTGCTATGACCGAACCTGTAATGATGACTATTCCAGGTATGATCAGCACCACCCAAGCTGCATAAAGAGGATGCCGGAAATATGCGTAGACACCAGTTGTGCATAATTCACCCTTATCAATATGCCGATGCACCATGATACCAGAGATAATAAACAAGGGAATACCCGCGAGGATAAAAACTGTACCCAATGCAATATTCATCCATCTCGAGAATAGCATAAACGTGAGGGTAGGGAAAAGTGCATAATGTAACACAAATATAATGACCCCATAAACAATACCCAACACAGCAAACTTTGGCCCAGTGCCGAACCTGCCCATCTCGTTATTCATTTATCACTCCATATTGTGCCACGCGCAAAAAAACACTGAAATAATACACCACCAAGCTTTTTGTTAGAACTCGTAATGGATGCCAGCCACTAAGGTGCTCACCGCATCATCCTCAAACTCGCCAGAAATACCGGCATCAACCGCAAACCCTTCAAGTATAGCGTACCGACCACCCATAAGCCAGGACCGCAATCCATCCTTGTCGCCCGCCCCCTCAACACCGAACGCGAATTGCTCTGCATTAAAGATCACCGCCAGTGCGTAAATTATCGTTCCTTCCTCTCCAGAGATTCCCGTGGCTTCGTAACCTAAATTGCCATCGATTTCCAGCGGGCCCAAGTTACGGGT
>Ga0111198_1027_pt1 | contig 21294 bp, 14 predicted proteins | sample DeeMarSWOR324_28_FD_80370 | JGI IMG/M metagenome (GOLD analysis project Ga0111198, IMG submission 80370) | candidate division WOR_3 bacterium SM23_60
TACGTCATAAGAGACGATTCGTGTGGTATCAACTTTTGGACACAGAACTATGGCGACTTTGAAGATCAGGAGATTGGCTATTCAATCCAGGTCACTGCTGAAGGAAACTACGTCATTGCAGGGAGTAAAGATTCACTCCAGATCTATGATTATGATGTTTTCGTCATGAAAACAGAACCTGATGTGGGTATTGAGGAACAAGATACTGTTGTCAGGAAGGATAATTCTGGAGCAACCATTTTTAGCGGACCTCTGCAATTACCCAAAGACAAGAAGTGCAGAGTCTTTGACATCACAGGGAGGGTTGTAGAACCGACTACTATAACCCCCGGCATTTACTTTCTGGAGATAGATGGTAAGGTCATTCAGAAGGTAGTTAAGATAAGATGAGATGTTCATCACTGTAATCAATGAGGCTTTGCCTCAAGAAATCCGTTGCTCTGTCCACATAAGGCAGGGGCTAATGGCTCGGTGCTCGTGGTGGGTTAGTCAATTAATGACATAATGACTCAGTGACCCAATGACAAGGTATGTTGGAACTACGGACTTAACATCCGTGGAATTATCTTGTTTTCTCAGCAATACAGGATAGGGATGCACCTTCGTGAATAATCCATGAATTGGGGTTTTTCTTTAACTCTTCTTTTATTCTATTTATTCCCTGTTCGTAGTGTTTATCGGAGATTATGTTAAGTTGCGAAATATCTCTGTTTTCGACTTCTGTTAGAAATTCTGAAAGTCCAATACGCTCCATCCGGTAATCAACCTTAATTTTGACATCAAAACCTCGTTTATCAAACTCGTCAAAAATTCGTGCATTCTCCCAAAAGCGCTTCTGGTCTTCAGCCACGGCATGCGGAAAATATTGGTAAATATTCCACTTTGGCATATGCTGCGGTGATATGTTGAGCATTTTAAAGATGCCCTCTTTTCTCAAAACTCTTTTTATTTCATCTAATGCCTTCGATTTGTTTTCAAAATGGTGAAAAGCGTAATTATTTATGATGAAATCAAATCTCTCTGCTTCATAGGGTAAGTTCTCTGCATATCCTTTAGAGAACTCAACCCCCTTAACTTTTTGTCTCGCGATTTGCAACATCTCCTCAGTTGCATCAAACCCATACCAATTTATGTTATGATCTTGAAAAGCTTGAACTTGAAAAGCAAGATAATTGCCGGTGCCACACGCGAGATCCAAAACATCATATTCCTCTCGTGCTGTTCTCTTTATATAATTCTCTAATACCTTATCAATTTCAGAATATTGTCTATGTGGATTCTTATCAAACCTCTCAGCAACCTTTGAGTAATCAGTTTTTCTCATGCAACCCTTGGCAGTTAGATCATACATCTGCAGACGGCGAAAATCAACAACCTAATACGTGCTATCTGAGTCGAAACGCTACGGACTTATGATTCCTTTGTCAATTTCATTGTCTTAATAACTAGCTTGGTTCGCAAAATTTGAATGCACGCAGTTGACATGCACAATGTGATAGGTAGAATTTCATTGTGAGAGAAGAGCTGTTTGATCCCCAGAAATACTGGGAATCTTACTTCAATAATATCGATCTCGACAGCAAGGAAACCCAGGAACTAAAGCATGCTGCAATACTTGAGTCGTTCTGTAGTGAGTACCTAAAGGCGGGGTCACCAGTTCTTGATCTTGGATGTGGAGGCGGTCGTAACACAATCTACTTAGCCAAACGAGGTTACGAAATTTATGGCATAGATCTATCAAATGCGGCCGTTGACCTTTGCAAGAAACGCCTAAAGAAGCAAGGGCTGTTAGGCGATTTCAAACAGGGTACGTTTAACAATATTCCATATCCAGATGACTTTTGTGACGCTGTGATTTGCATCGCCTCATTGGATCATGTTTCTTTTCAAACGGCACAAGAGTCGATAACTGAAATACGCCGAATTCTGTCAACCGGAGGCGTAGTATTACTAACCTTTGATCCCCTAGAAACAGATGAAGATAGAATGCATGAAGCTGAGGTTTTACCTGATGGCACGCTTAAGTTTGTGTGTGGCAAGCAGAAGGGCATGTTGTTTCGTCGATATAGAGACGAGGAGATTAGACAGCTGCTTGTAGATCAAGATGTTATATCGTTTAAGCGTTCAGCGGGTGGCGCGAGGATCATAATATACAGATAGACAGGTCGTAGTAGCTATGTAAAGCTTATTTGACTTGATGTACAGCCTACGGACTTACTATCCGCAGGGTTCTATAGCCGCTCACCTCGGCAGCGACGCTTCGCTGCCGAAGGGTTTCTGCAAATACACAGAGCTACTCAGAGACAGAGTCATCAAAAGACTCCATAGTTAGAGAATAGATGGCAATGACTGCAGGGCTGTGAGAGAGACTTGTGACAGATTTGTGAGCGTTCAGACTATAATCTAAAACAAACGTTAGATTGTGGGTCAAAATGCACTCAGGAGGTATAACTATGACTAAGACTGTGCACTGGTTGTGTATTATGCTTGTGTTAATTCTACCATCAATAATTCCTGCTCAAGAGTGGGTAGCACGGTATGACGGCCCTGATAATGGCTGGGATGGAGGAAATGCAATTGCCGTTGATAGTGATGGCAATGTCTATGTCACGGGTTCGAGCGATGGAGTAGGTACGTTGTATGACTATGCAACCATAAAGTATAGCTCATCAGGTGTTGAGCAGTGGGTGGTGCGGTATAATGGGCCGGGTAATGGCTGTGATGAGGCAACCGCAATTAGGGTTGATCACGCAGGTAATGTATACGTCACAGGATACAGCGAGGGTTCTGGCACGGGTAGTGATTATGCGACAATCAAATACGATTCTTCAGGTGCGACGCAGTGGGTAGCACGGTATAATGGACCCGGCAACATGGCTGATAATGCAGGTGGAATTACGCTCGACGATTCGGGCAATGTGTATATAACAGGATTCAGTGTTGGTCCAGGTACAGAATCTGACTACGCAACAATAAAGTACAGTAATTCTGGCGTGGAACAGTGGGTGACGCGCTATAACAGCCCAGACAGTAGTTTCGATGCTTCAACTGCCATCGTACTGGATCATGCTGGTAATATCTATGTCGCAGGCACAAGTCAAGGTTTGGCTACTGATGATGATTTTGTAACAGTGAAGTACAATTCTTCAGGAGTTGAACAGTGGGTAGCACGATATAATGGACCAGCCAGCGGACGAGATGGAGCACGGGCTATGGCGATTGATAGTTCAGGTAATGTCTACGTTACGGGATCCAGCGTAGGCATAGGGACTGATAATGACTACGCGACGGTGAAGTATGACCCTTCAGGTGTGGAACAGTGGGTAATAAGGTATAACGGACCAGCCAATCACTGGGATGATGCATCTGCTGTTGCAGTTGACCATATGGGCAATGTCTGTGTTACAGGAAGGAGTGTTGATTCAGCTCTTGAGGATGACTATGCAACCATAAAGTATAGTGCATCGGGTGTTGAGCAGTGGGTCGCACGGTATGACGGGCCCGCCAGTAGTTACGATGATGCACGTGCAATGGTCATTGATAATGCAGGCAATATCTATGTTACAGGATATAGCATCGATTTAGCTACTCACGAAGATTTTGCTACGGTTAAGTACAAGGCTTCAGGCGGAGAAGAATGGGTAGCACGATATAATGGACCGCTCGACCGTTGTGATGATGCGACAGCGATTACCGTTGATAACTCAGGCAATGTCTATGTCACAGGGTGGAGTCGGGGGCTCAAAATCGGGTTTGATTATGCGACCATTAAATACTCATGTACTGGTGTGGAAGAAATAGAGGCACCGATGGAGCAGATACAAGCAACATTGACAGCGTTTCCTAATCCGTTCCGCCACACGACCACAATACGATACTCGATTCACGATTCTGGATACTCGATGAAAAATCTTAGGTTGAGTATTTATGACGCGAGTGGACGGTTGGTGAAGGCTTTTGATTTGGGGTCGAGCATCGGGAATCAAGAATCAAGAATCTCATGGAGCGGCGTCGACGACGCGAACAGAAAATTGGGGTCTGGCATTTATTTTATCGAATTGCGTGCAGGCGATTTCGTCACAACAGACAAAATATCGTTGCTACAATAGATGATATCGTGTGGGGACAGGCATATACTTTTACACTTTTCTGCCTCGCAGCTCGATCTTAAGGACAGAGTAGCAGATCGTAATGATAACAAAAGTGCAAAAGTGTATGCCTGTCCCCGAAGTGTTTACTGCTCGACGAGTTCGACTCGGCGATTCTTTGCACGACCTTCTTCGGCTTTGTTCGAAGCGACCGGGCACAGAGGACCAACACCATGAGCTTTCAAGCGCTTCGCGTCCACTCCGTGCTTTGAAACAAGAGCTTGTACTACGGCTTCGGCGCGTCGCTGTGATAGGTCCATGTTTGCAGGTAGCGACCCAACATTATCAGTATGTCCGACAACATTTAGATTCAGTTTAGAGTTTTGTTTGAGGAGAGCCGCAATCTCTTTTAACGTCGGGGCGGATTCCGCCTTAACATCTGCCTTATTGAAATCAAAGTATATTCCATATACAGCAACTTTGCCAGTTGCGCTAATATCCTGTGCCATTGACTTTGCATCGGCGATGACTTCTTGTGCCATCGTTTTTTCTTCGGTAATATGCAAATCGTAGCACTCTCCATCATTCCACGGGCGGACGCGAATCCATGTTACCATCTCTGCTTTCTTCAATTGGAGATAGACATCATACGGTCCTTCGTATATTTTTGTACCGCCGATTTTCTGGATTGCATTAGTGTAGTTACGCATTATCTGTATGGTGCTCGGCGCCTGTGCGTCTGATTCTACGCAGTAGCTGATGTAATACCGCTTTCCTTCGACCGTTGTTTCCTGGCCTTGGGCGTTGACGAATTCCATTTGATCAAAGTCTTTGGTTTCGCAATCCTGGATGTAGAAGTTGGGCATCCTTGTTAATAGTGGATGATCCCTGCATCCTTGTACATCCTGTTCGGCAAAACCGAGGTTTGCGACCAGACAGGATGCGAGTAGTGCACACAGCATTATTCTATTCTCTCTACTCATGGCAATGCCTCCTTGTTTGATGAGCATTATGATCAGTGCGACCGCAGCATTCGCTCTCTTTACAGATGAAATCGCCTGTTGCGGGTCGTGCATATTCAAATACATACATAAATGTTCGATTCGGCAGCGATTATATGGAAGGCCACGTTAAAGTCAAGACATCTGTTGCATGTTCAGAAGACAGGCATAGACTTTTCAAAGACATTGATCCGCGATACATGTTGCCGATTAGAATATAGTGCAGGGAGTCACAAACTGAGCAAAAGTGCAAAAGTGTATGCCTGTCCCCATCATAGAAATGGCTTGCTTTTCTTAGCATTCCGCATATACTCCATGTCAAAGTATCACATGAAGCGAGGTCGTTTTTTCGCAAGTTTATGACAAGCGTTCGTGTCTAATTGATTAAATGGAAAGCAAATGGCGATTAAAAAGAAGGAGCGTGCTTTGAAAGAGACGGGCAGAATTTCTGGAATATGCGTCTTGGTGTTGATATTTGCAGGCATTAGTTATTCGCAAGAGCGCCAGCAGTCATTACCGACTGGTACCATTGTGGGTCGGGTGGTTAATGCGGAATTGGGCACGCCACTGGAATATGCAAATGCTATCCTATACGAAGGCGTAGGTAAAACTCAGATTACAGGTGCGATGACCGATAGTAATGGTGTTTTTCGTCTATTCCAAGTCAAGCCGGGCGATTACACTCTGGAAATTTCGTTCATGGGATATTACCCAAAGGAAATAAAGAATATTGTTGTCGGTGGCGATCAAGAGTTAATCAGGGCGGGTACTATACAATTGGAAAGAGCAGTTCTGATGATGGATGGTGTTGATGTAACGAGTGAAAAACCGGCAGTGGAGTACAAAATCGATAAGAAAGTCATTAATGTAAGCAAAGATTTCACAGCAATATCAGGCACCGCGGTCGATGTCCTGCAAAACGCGCCATCCGTGACCGTTGATGTTGAGGGTAATGTCAGCCTGAGGGGAAGCACGAATTTCACGCTTTTGATCGATGGCCGGCCAACCGTGCTCGAGCCGGATGATGCGTTGCAGCAGATACCCGCGAGTAATATCGATCAGATTGAGATTATCACCAACCCTTCAGCAAAGTACGATCCGAGCGGCATCGCGGGCATCATCAATATAATCATGAAGAAACAGCGGGCACAAGGTACAAATGGTATTGCGAATTTGAATATCGGACTCGATGACAAATATGGCGGTGACTTCCTGGTGAACCATCGAACTGAGAAATTCAATTTCTTTGCAGGGGCTAATTACAATGACCAGACATTTCCGGGTACGGTTGTGGTGGAAAACCAGACAGTGAGAGGTGATACTTCTGCATTCATCTCTTCGAGCGGTGATTCCCGGTGGCAGCGGAAGTTTTACGGACTCAGAGGCGGTGTGGATTGGTATCTTACCGCCAATGACATTTGGAGTCTGGGATTGCGATATGGTGGACGGGATATGGAAATGTCTTCGGAGCGTGATTTTGCTGAATGGGCTACGCCCGGGGATACGAATTTCTACATAAGTGCTACGAGCACTAAGCGCGGTGGCGATTTCTATTCGCTTAGTATGGATTATGGCCATAACTTCGGTGAGAAAGAGCACAAGCTTTCCGGACACGCGATGCTGAGTAGAAGAACGGGCGATGAAGAATCTAGCACCGAGCTGCTCGATATTTATGGCGCCATCACCAGCGGACAGCGAGTAATAGAAGCAGGTCCTTCAACACGTATTCAATTCAATTTGGATTACGCGCTTCCCATATGGGAGGTCAACAAGTTTGAAACGGGTTACCAGACCAGTCTAAGGCAGAGCACTGACACTAACGAAGTGTATGAATACAATCCGGTGACCGGTGAATACGAGTACAGGCCGGAGTTCAGCAATGTTGTTGAGTACAAAGACAACATCCATTCGCTGTATGCTCTCTATAAAGGAGAGTGGGGTAATTTCGGATACCAGGGTGGTCTGCGCGGCGAATACCAATACCGACTCATAGAGCTGTTAGGGGAAAATGAGGATTTTACCCTTGACCAATGGGATTTTTTCCCGAGTGGGCATGTTTCATACAAATTTCCTGGTGAGCATGAGATGATGGCCAGCTATACCCGAAGAATCGAACGGCCCAGAGGCTGGGAGCTTGAGCCATTTGCAACATGGATGGATGCCTACAATGTTCGGACCGGTAACCCGACGCTCAAACCCGAATACATCGATTCATACGAGTTGGGATACCAGAAACAATTCGGCCGTAATCTATTATCGCTTGAAGGCTACTACAAAGTGACACATAATAAGATTGAACGTGTCCGTTCTGTATATGACGTGAACGTAATACTACACTCGGTAGAAAATGTAGGTACTGACCACTCATATGGGGCGGAAGCAATGGTAGAGTGGGATTTGTTCAAGTGGCTGAACGTGAATTTAACCGGTGATATTTATCAATACCGCGTTGAAGGAATTTTATACGACGAAGAATTTTCACGTGAGAGTTTCAACTGGAACACGCGCCTCAATACTACGTTCAAATTCGGCACATCGACGCGCGTCCAGATTAATGGGATTTACTATGGTCCTTCGGTTTCTTCCCAGGGCCGCCGCGAGGGATTCTACACGACGAATGCCGCGATCCGCCAGGATTTGTGGAACAAGAAACTAGCGCTTACGCTTCAGCTCCGCGATATATTGGGGACGGCCAAACATGAATTCACGAGTGAAGGCACTGATTTTTATTCATACACTGAGTTCTCGCGCAAATCGCCCGTCGTGATATTTGCACTTACCTTTAATTTTAACCGGTATAGGCCAGAGCGTCAGCGCGAAGAACAACAGGAAGAATTTGAAGATGAGGAAATGTTCTAACTCGGGCACACACACGCAGCACGCCACACGCTTAACGCTTTAGATTAAAGGAATCTCTCTGTAGCAGATCCTGTCAAAGGCCTGTATGCTGTTGACTTATGCGGTCGTCGAGCGTGATGTCGTGGGCAAAATGTTAAAAATGTTATGCCTGTGCCCAAGGGTGTTGACATGTTGGGTTGTGCATTTATACTAATACATGGTGTTGGCCATTGTATTTGTTCTTATAAGTAGTGATTTTCCTATAAGCACAGCACCTAATTATACCGGGTATCCCTCAGTCTGTTATGCCAATGATCAATTCTACGTATTCTGGATCGACCAGCGTCAGCTGCCACTGAGGTCACTATATGGAGCGCGTGTCACGACCGATGGGACTGTGCTCGATCCTGATGGCCGCGAACTCTATACAGACAGTGCCGGCTACAATTGCGATGCAGCATTTGACGGCACGAATCTGCTCGTGGTCACGCGCAATCATTGCTGAACTCTGGGTGAAATAGTAGGAGTGCGTGTCACTCCGGACATGGATACGATAAACTCCTTTGAAATATGTCCGAAGTTTGAAATTCAAACCTATCCGGCGATTACCTTTGATGGGCAAAACTATATTGTAGTCTGGAGCGACAACAACTTCGGCGGCAGCTATTATTATGTGGCCGCGGCACGTGTTACACCAGGAGGTGTCGTGCTCGATACAGGAGTGTGCATTTCCAATGGTACCGGATCGAGTGAGTATCGCGCCAAGATTGCCTATGACGGAGACCGATGTCTTGTGGTGTGGCCAAAGTCGAGCGGTCCAGTTTATGGCCGGTTCATTAACAGTCAGTGCCAACCCGAAGGAAGTGTTTTCACCATCGCATCAGCGCCAGCGGGTGGGCCAAATATCGCTTTTGATGGGATGAACTACCTTGTTGTTTGGTTTGCCGGTACGTACCCTACGCTTGAGTTGTACGGCCATCTCGTCTCGACGCAGGGTGTGCTGGTGGGTAGTCCAATCAGCATCGCGCTAGGGAACGAATGTCACAGATGGGCCGATGTAGAGTTTGACGGCACAAATTACCTTGTTGTGTGGCAAACCGGCTTGAACAATGCTGGGCAGAAGATATATGGACAATTCATCGGCACAGATGGCTCACTACTGGGTGGCAATTTCATGATTTGCGACAACACATATCAGGAACGCTGGTGGCCTGCGATAGCGGCTGCCGACACCAACCTTATCGCGGTCTGGGGACAGGGCTATAGCTCTGCGTGTAATATCTGGGGGAATGTCGATGTTACCGTAACGGGGATACAGGAAGATGTGGGATTGACCATACGAGATGCAGGATTGACTCTGACGGTTGCGCCAAATCCTTTTTCAAAGCAAACACAGATTCGATTCATGATACATGATTCACGATACGTGGAACCAGAATTGCGAAATTCGAATTTCGAAATGCGAAAATATACATTGATAATCTATGATGCCACTGGGCGACTTGTGAAATATTCCTTACTACCTACTACATACTGTCTACTACCTACCGCAGTGTCGTGGGAGGGTACAGACCAAGCTAACCGTCGGTTGAGGAGTGGTGTGTATTTTGTGACATTAGAAGCAGGGGATTATAGCGCCACGGAGAAGGTGCTGCTTATAAGATAGATAACTTAAAATACAACAATTGAACTAGAAGAAATTACGTTATAGTAAAACAGACAGCAAGTTTGTGAGATTGCTTCGCCCGCCTGCGGCGGGCTCGCAATGACGGGTCGCTCGTTGACAAAATCAACCTGTCGTAGATTCGGTTGAAGGGGTATATTTTGTTAAGCTGTGTGATGATCTAAAACGGTCTGTTGGCTAAAAGTGCAAAAGTGTATGCCTGTCCCCAGAGGCTACTCGCGGCGCCAGGTTACCCTGAAGTCCTGCGATGCGTCTTCGACCAGGGCATTAACGAGTTTGCCGTAAGCCCGTTCTGGATCTTCGGCATCAAAAGCGAAGCCTCCACCTTCCCATATGCTGACATGACCAATTTCTCGCGTTTCACTTACGGATGTGCTCCAGAGGGATGCACCGGACTCAGTTTCGACCATTTGTGCGTCGAGTGTCGCATCGACTTCGGCCGAGACAGACATACCAGCAATAAACAACAGACCCATCGCAAGATTCGGCCTCACGTCTGATATAAGTAGCTCACCTGTGAAGACAGTTGCAATATCGTATTCCTCGCCAATTGCCTGAAAGGCAGCTTTGCTTAACTTATCATGCCCAATCTCCCTCAGTACTTCAGCCTCAGTGCCGAGGTCAATGATTCTTATCATTTCCTGATCGCGGCGAATCGCTTCGGTGAACTTTCTGGTGGTGAGTGGAGCTAGTTCTCCTTTGTTTTCACACTCGAAGTGAATCATACCTACTACTTCATGTTGCTTGAGATCGATGCGGGGTGGAACCATTACCTTACGGCCGCAGTGCGTTACAACAAGCATCGAAGCCACAATAATGAATGCAAATACTGTTTTTCTCATGTCCGTCTCCTTTCTGATAGCTACATTTAAATATAATACAGTGCACAGTGGAAGTCAAGACACTTACCCGATACTAAAAACAAAGTCATTATGTCATTAGGTCATTGAGTCATTCGCAAAGCACGTTAGAACGTTCAGTGCGTTTGGATCGTTAGGAGCGTTAGTAGAAATCGGGTTCAGGTATTGGGGCGAGATTGCAGCGCTTTGCTGCGCAAAGCTCGCAATGACGATAGCGAGTGATATAGGTTTATTGCGTAGGGCATGAATCGTATGGCGTCAGGCGTGAAGCTGCAAGCGAATATGCAGCCCAATAAATTGGGTAACTACAGGGGACGTGGCTTTATGTTGTTTGATTAATCAGACGCATCTTCTTGCCCGATGAATCGGGCAACTACGGGTAAGTTTTATCCAATGAATTGGGCAACTACCGCGACCCTGTCTGTAGTTGTTTGATTTATCAAACAGATGTGATACGATTTGACTCTGCACTTTGCTAAAGGTGTAGGACTTAGTTCTCGATCTACGTTAGGCCGACCCGAATAGTAATGATAAAAAGAAGGTAACCCAATAAATTGGGCAACTACAGAAAGAGCGAAACCGTATCGCCTTTCGAAAACGATCAACGATACTCTTTTATTTTAGGGTTTTTCTAATATTATCCAGCCGTTCCTTGGCTTCGGTGGAGCTGATGATACTCCAGAGTTTCTCGAGTTTCGAGCAGACATAGTCTTCGCAGTGGGCGCAGGTCTGCACCTTTTTCTGGATACCGCAGGCGCGTACTTCGCATTCGCTGCAGAATTTGATCAAACGTTTCCCCACGCTTAGACAGCCGTCGCAATTGATATCCTCAATTTTCATCGGGTACTGGTCCGAGCCCCATTTTTCGACCACCTGTTTTCTTAGAGTATCGCTGTCCTCTTGAGTGGCGATATATGCTGGACAGCCAGTGCAAACCAATCCACAATAAGCAATCATTTCCTGCATTCAAATCCTCCTTTTTTCTGCCCTTGTTCTTACTGTTTTATTATACCAGTATGGTAGATATAGTCAACGGCCTGATCGATATTCACGTCCAGGTCTTCGGGATATGTGTGCCCGATACCTGCCGTGAATGCAAACTGGTGTGGCAATCCCTCATTTCTAAGAGTCTTGATCATCTTTTGATGCAGCGGCAAACGTTCATCCAGTCAAGTATCTACACACAAAACGCGCGACAACAAAACACACTATGCAGAAAATCTGTGACGCGCTTATTTCCGTTTACCTTCCTACCTGATAGGTTATGAGCCTGTTGTCGAAATAAGTTGGGATGATGATGACGTTGCTGTTTATGAGGTATTCAAAATCAGCACAGTAGATACCTTGAACTGATAGGTCGAGAATCTTTGCGACATCACCAGATGGCGTGATCCGGAATACTCTTCCTTGCCAATGTGAGACTAGATAATTACCATCTCTATCAAGTTTTACGCCGTCAATGAAACCAGGGCCGAGATTTGCGATTTTACGGACTTCTCTTGTGGTAAGATCCACGGATTTAAGGTACTGATCGCCACTGTTGCCATAGATGAGTCTGTTACCATGAACGAGCAGACCATTTGGGTCATGTACAGCATCACCTGTTAGCCATTCTTCATATTCACCGTTAGATAGTCTATAGATAGTATTATTCCGTGAATCAGAGACATATATGTTACCAGCGCTGTCTACGGCAATGTCATTGAGCAACCCAGAGGGAGTGATAGGGTATCGATTATGTATTTCCGCGGATGCCGGATCGATTTCTGCGACGCCTCCCCTTTCAACTACTAGTAGCCTATCTTCATGTATTGTCATGCCCAGTGGGTTTTTCAATCCGGTGACCCAATCTAGATGCTTTACCGCGCCATCCATGAGGACCTGTGAGATCGACTGATGCCCTTCACGCCTGTTAAAATTATAGAGGTCATAGTTTGATACATAGAGAATGTCTCTTATAGGATCATATACCGCAGATTCAGGTATTCGGAATTCCTTTTTTGTTTCCCATATTCGCTTCACACCTTCGTATTCAAAAATTGCGTCTCCATCTCGGGCCATGAAACCCCAACCACCAAACACCTCAGCTACTATGAATAGTACTTCGTTCTTGCCTTTTCTCAGGGGTAGCGAGACTTCATCAAAATATCCAATAATACCCAGGAAAGATGGGTCGCGCGATTGATAAGTACTATATCCTGAGAAATAACACTCGCCATTGATGAAAATGCTTACCGCGTCACTGTATCCAAAGTTTAAATGCAGGAATGTATCCTTATCCGTGTTAATGAATGTGCGCGCAAAAACGCAATCCGGTTCTCGACCAAGCCTTCCTGTATATCGGGCAATGTCGACAAGGCCAGAAGGCCCGCTCGATACTCCGAGCCATTCGACCCTTGATAGCAGTCGTTCATTCGGATACTTTGCCATATCTATATCGTTGAGCTTGAACGCTTGCGACAGTTCCCACTCGGTTATCAAACCAGGTACTGTGTCAACCAAAGGAGGCGGTTCGAATTGCAGGTCATCCGTGATTGTGTATTGGAAGTTTGAGAAGTAGGCAGTACCTTCGGCCATGATGCCGACACTCCCTTTGCTAATGCCGTGTTTTAGTTCATGGATTACCAGCGCGGGGTTTGCCGCATTGTCTACATAGACTCGTGCCTGCTTTTCAAGAATCTCCATCTTGATGTGTACCCATTGGTTCGGAGGGAAATCTACTTCGGCAGTGAAGCCATCGCCGTTGTAGAGCTGCCAGCTGGTTATACCATTGTTAATCGGTGTATATTGGAGAGCATCCGGATATAGACTTGCTCTGTGCGAACGCACATAAAATCGTTCGAAGTTGTCCTCGGATTGCATACGAAATATGATGCCGGGATAAGCGCGCACTTTGTGTCCAGTGACTGCGATATCGACCTCGATTGTGCCATTTTCAAACTCAACTTCTGCTAGATAAGCGTAACCCACAAAACTCTTTCGGCCGAGGTGTTCGGTTACCTGGCCATTTCGAATAACCCATTTTTCAGACTCGAAATCGATGATTCCGCTTTGAGCATAGGTGATTGTCAAAATCATCAACGAGCTCAGAAAAACTCCCAGGGACTTACTTACTCTCATCAATTTCTCTCCTACGGTTAGTGAATCAGCTTATTCCACTTTAGTCAGTTTTCCACCCCTGAAAAAGAATCTGTCTCCTTCGTTCAGGGCATAGCAAGTTGCGTTGGTGTTTTCTTCCGCAGCTTCTTCAACGAATTCTCGATAGAGATAGAGTACTTGGCTACATCACTGCATTTCTCTGTCATCTTACCTTGACGATTTTTTCTATTATGCGTCCTTGCGATTCGAGGAAATAGATGCCGGGCGACATGGCGTGGTGGTCAACCTTTCGCCCAGCGATATCATAAATCCTGTAATTATTTTGACTCGGTAGTACCAATTGACCGCTGATTATAGTTGTAGGGAATTTTTCTGCAACGATATTTCCGCCTTCGTTTTCCACAATCCCAACATCGGGCGCAGTTTTTATTAACCAGAAATCGTTGGCTCCATGACCAAAAGAATCTGTGTAGCCGCCAATGATGTAACCCCCATCTGATGTCATGTCCAGGGCGAGGGCTGATTCTGTACCCATCCCGCCGTACTTCTGAGTCCATATGGTATCGCCGTTTGCATAAGTACGCAGCAGCCACATGTCGTTGGCAAACCTGCCGGCTGTCACGTATCCTGCGTCAGGGGTTTCATAAACATCGAATCCAAAGTCCTCGCCGCCGGTGCCGTAGATTCTGGTCCAAAGTGTGTCTCCGGTTGCATCTGTTTTCAGGAGCCATAGATCACCCGCGGTCCACTGGCCCGTCCCATTTATATATCCAGCTATGATGTATCCACCATCAGATGTACTGCAGACGCCGTACCCAACATCTTCTAGATTATTACCGTATACTTTGGTCCAGAGCGTGTCACCACTGCTGTTGATCTTGACTATCCACACGTTCTTTCCATTGGCACCGAACGAACTAGTAACGCCGGCAATGATGTAATTGCCGTCGAGGGTTGGTTGGATTGTGACTCCATAATCCTCGCCCACGCCGCCGTATTCTGTGGTCCAGATCGTGTCGAGCGTTGCGTCGGTCTTCAGGATCCAAAGGTCACCCTTGACCCAACCCGAAGGACCGTTCTTATAACCTACGAAGATATAACCGCTGTCCGGGGTTTCACAGAAACCGTATGCCACGTCCATTAACGGCGTTGCGTATGTGCGGGTATACTCAGCATTACCGCTCGAATCTGTTTTGATGAGATACATGTTCTTGCCGCCGCCGCCAAAGGTTTCGCTGTAGCCGGAAATGACATATCCGTGATCAGATGTTTCACGCACGAAATGAGCACCATCCATTGACGCACCACCGAATGTCTGAGTCCATACCACATCGCCGCTGCTGTTCGTCCTCACCAAGTATGCATCCTGCTGCCCAGCTCCAAAAGAATAGGTATAACCCGTTGCAATGTAGCCGCCGTCAGAAGTTTCACACACCGAGTATGCCACGTCGATGCCTGCACCACCATAAGTGCGCGTCCATAAGGTGTCGGGCGGATCTCCGAAAAGCAAAAAGTGAGAAGTAGGAATTAGAAAGTAGAAAGATATACAAAGCGTAATGCTTAATGCGTAATGCGTAGTGCGTAGAGCGTTATGCGTATTCATATTTCTCCTTTTCAGTCTACTACTGTAACCTTACCTGTAATTTGACCATTGGTTTTCACGAAATATACGCCAGGAGTTAGGCTAGCCGTGTTGATTTCTCTTCCCGCGATATCGTATAATTTCGATCCTGGCCCGGCGCGTAACATTGCCGCACTATTTATAATAGTTGGGTAGAGATGTTGCGAATGATTTGTGGAAATTTGATTCTCGTTGATTCCCGGCCCGCTGTTCTCCCACCATCTCACTTCGTGGATGCCCGCCCAGCTGCTTGCAGACAGCACATCTTCGTCCTCGTCGTCATCCAGATCACAAACGTACAAAGGCCAGGCCCGCTCGAAGTTTTCTTCAATAAAGAACTTGGTCCAAACAATGGGACTGCCACCATCATTACGCCACCAGGCAACCTCGTTGGATGTTTGTGCCGAGGCGGCGACATCCAGATCCCCGTCGCCATCAAGATCCGCAGCCTGGGCAATGCATGCGTTTACGAAACCAGTACCGATCGTTTGCTTTGTCCAAGTTAGCGGATTACCACCATCATTGCGGTACCAGGCGATCTCATGCCCGAAATAGGCAACGGCTAAGATATCCTGATCCTGGTCATTGTCCATGTCGATGGTTTGCACGCGGTGTGCGCCGGCAAAACCAAAATCTATAGTAAACTCGGTCCACTGGATTGGATCGCCGCCATCATTCCGCCACCAGATAACCCTGTTGTCGTACAGATTGGCACCAACAACATCGTTGTCTCCGTCATCATCAAGATCAGCGACACGTACGGATTTGGCACCATCACAAGAGGAGCCGATCGTTTGTTCGGTCCAGGCAACTGGATTGCCGCCGTCATTGCGCCACCAAGATATCAGATCATCGTACGAAGATGCACCTAATACGTCCATATCTCCATCCATATCTAAATCATAGGCGTATACTTCATGGGCAAAATCGTAAGCACTCCTGATGACATATTCGGTCCACTGAATCGGGTTACCACCGTTATTTTGCCACCACGCGATCTCATCGCTGTAGGAGGCGGCGCCGAGCACATCCTGGTCGCCATCACCGTCGATATCCGCTGCATAGATAGATATTGCTTGAAGAAAGCCCCAGGCAATCACAAATTTCGTCCACTGTATAGGGCTGCCGCCGTCATTGCGCCACCAGACAATGTTGCTCTCTTCGAGAACTGCACCCAAGACATCTTTGTCCCCATCATTATCCAGATCAGCGACATAGATGCTCGCGGTACCATATGTATTGGCGTCAATAATATGCTCAGTCCAGATTGTCTGAGCAGACAGGACCGTCATACACATTAGTACGGCAGCTAACAGATAGGGGATACATACAGAGAATTGTCTACATTGGTTACCATGCATTCTTTGCTCCTTTTATGTCCACAACTATTTCTCAAATTTTCAGAAGGTCACTTTATCTGTATAACCTTGCCTGCAGATTCACCGTCGATCACGATGAAGTAGACGCCTGGTTTCATCTGTTGAGGAGACACCCTGCGGCCGGCTATGTCATAGATTTGATTCCTGTCACTATCATCCAAATGTAGCGGCCCGCGTGTGATTGTTGGTCCAAACAAACCAGTTGAAAGATAGTGTATGCCAATTTCGTTTATCCCGACCAGGTTGCTTTCATACCAGTAAATATCATCCGACGCGTTTGCGGCTGCTAATACATCGTTGTCTCCATCACCATCAATGTCTTCCGCGTATACAGGCCATGCACCATTGCAGATACCATCTATGACTTGTTTACTCCAAGAAATCGGTGAGCTACCATCATTACTCCACCACGCGACATCGTCTAGGAAATCCGCGGCGCCTAGAATATCCAGGTGGCCATCATTGTTGATGTCCTTTACATATACACCCAGGGCACCGAGAAATGAGCCATCGATAGTTTGCTTTGTCCACTGGACCGGCATACCGCCATCATTGCGCCACCAGGCAATGGCATTGGATGTGTAAGCAGCAGCGACGACATCGCTATCGCCGTCGGCGTCAATGTCAAAAGAGTAGACCATATGTGCCATTCCAAAGATGCTGTCGATCGGGTATCCAGTCCAAGTTGAATCGCCATTGTTACGCCACCACGTCACAGCGTTAGCCAAGAGCGCCGCTCCGACAACATCTTTCAGACCATCACCATCAATGTCAACTGCCTTGACCGATCGTGCGCCACCAAACCCAGCATCGATTGTATGCTTGGTCCAACCGATAGGATTGAGGCCATCGTTCTCGAACCAGGCAATCTCATTCATGGCTGCGGCTGCTCCCAGTACATCTATATCACTATCACCGTCCATATCCGTAGCCGTGACTTCATGGGCGTTATAGAAACCCGTTGCAACCGTATGCTTTGTCCATGAAATGGGGTTGCCACCGCCATTTTCCCACCAGGCGAGTTCGTGACCGTACCAGGCGCTTCCCAAAACGTCAACATCGCCGTCACCGTTTACGTCCTCGGCAAAGACAAAGCAAGCGCCGATAAAACTGCTGTCTATTGTCTGATAAATCCACGATACAGGATAGTTGCCATTATTCGTCCACAGCGCAACACGGTGGCCATCGGCTCCGGTAGCCAGCACGTCAACAAACCCATCGCCATTTATGTCTTGGGCGTGTACAGAGCATGCACCTTCAAAGTCGTCAGCGATTGTGTGTCTGGTCCAAACTATCTGGGCATTCAGGATCATTGGGGTTAAGATCACGAAAATGAAATGGCCTGTGACAAACCTCATACGGCCTCCTTTATAATCAATTAAATGGACTCACTCACTTTATGCTCACGATTTTTCTCACACTATTTCCATCGGTTTTGAGAAAATAAACACCTGGCTTCAGACTATTTGATGTAACTTGCCTTCCAGAAATGTCATATACGCGGACCTTGCTTTCTTTGGGGAGAAACGATTGACCGGTAATGATGGTGGCACCGAAAGCAGCATTATCAATATGCGTTCCTTTATTTTCCTTGATACCTACAAAATCACTTTCCCACCAAGTAATTGCGTCAGCATTAATGGCCGAGCCCAGCACATCATTGTCGCCGTCGTTATCCATATCGATTGCGAAGACAGAATGAGCATAGTCAAAGGTGTTGGTGATGATGCTGCTGATGCTACCCCAGTAGCCGATCGTGTTTGCATACCAGGCAGCACCGAGCACCTCCAGGGTATCATCGTTGTTAAAATCAGCGGCATATACTGCTCCAGCGCCATTGAGGCCGGTGATGAGATTATGTTGGGTGAATACCTGATTGCCAGCGTTCTCCCACCACGCGATTGTGTTGGCCAGATACCCAGCGCCCGCAACATCAATATCGTTGTCATTATCGATGTCTGCGGCGTAAACCGCGGTTGCCCCATTAAAATTTCCCGCGATCGTGTGCTGTACAAAACCCTGGCTGCCGATGTTCTCCCACCACGCAATGTCATCGCCAATACCTGCGGCGCCAAGAACATCCATGTCGCCGTCGCTGTCGACATCAGCGGCATAGACCGAACTCGCGTCGAGGAAGGCGGTTGATATGAAGTGTTCGGTAAAACCCTGGCTTCCGTTGTTCTCCCACCAGGCAATTGTGTTGCTCGCTCGCGCCGCGCCCAGGATGTCGATGTCACCGTCGTCATCCAGGTCAGCAGCGTAAACCGAATACGCACCGGGAAACGTATTGGTAATAACGTGCTGAGTGAAAACACCGGCGTTATTTTCCCACCACGCCACAGTATTGTCAAAATAGGCGGTGGCTATAACATCGCCGTCGTCGTCGCCATCGAGGTCAATGCCGAAAACACAGCACGCTCCATCAAAGCTACTCGCGATTTCATGTTCAGTGAAGTTCTCGTTCCCGTCATTTTCCCACCAAGCGATTGCGTCCGCTTCCCAAGCCGCGCCCACGACATCGATATCAGTATCATTATCCATATCCACGGCGTGAGACCAAATCGCACCGTCAAAATCACTGGTAATGTTGTGCTCGGTCCACGTAATCTGACCAAACAGAGGAACGAGTGAACACAAGATTAAAAATACAGATATGCGATTCATTTTTTCTCCTTTCGCCTTATTTCACTTTGACTATTTTGTGTAAATGACCTCCCTCAATTCGAACGAAATAGATACCCGGTTTAGGATTAGGAAAGTCTATCTGTCGACCCGTAATGTCAAAAACCTTATTGCGGCGTCCTTCGACCGCAGGTAGCGGACCAGCGACGATTGTCGGAAAATTACGCGCGCTCTCGATCAATTCTAAGCTATTTTCGCTAATAGCCGTGTTCGAATTCTCCCACCATTTTATGCTGTTCGCAAATTGCGCGGCGCCGAGTACGTCGAGATCGCCATCATTGTCAACATCCTTCACATCGATACCTGTTGCACCTCCGAACGAACCCGTAATCACATGTTTTGTCCATTGGGGAGGAATGGCACCGTTGTTTTCCCACCAGGCTATTTCGTTGCTGTTTATTGCTGCGCCGATGACATCGGTATCGTTATCGTCATCGATGTCGGCAGTTCGCACGGTATGGGGACGGGAAAAGCCCGTGCCCACTACATGCTGCGTGAATGTCTCATTGCCATCGTTCTCAAACCAAAGAACGCGATCCAACAAACATACAGTACAGAGGACATCGATGTCGCCATCGCCATCTACGTCATCAGCATAGACGCTGCTTGGACGGGCCGGCGTGTCGAGAATGATATGCTCAGTGAAATTCTCGCTGCCATCGTTCTCAAACCATGAAAGATCGCCGGCTTGAGAAGCACTGGCTAGGATATCAACATCATCATCCTGATCAAGGTCAGTTGCATAGACGCAATTTACGTTATCCCAGTTATCCTTGACGATGTGCGGAGTGAAATTCAGATTCCCTTCATTTTCGATCCACCCGACCATTGGGCTGCTTGCCTCGCAGCACACCGCGAGAACATCATGGTCGCCATCAGAATCCACATCCTCCACATCGAGACGGTTCGCATACGCCCAGTTCGCGATGATCATACGCGTGAAAGATTGACCGCCATCGTTCACCCATAGTTCGACGCCCAAGGTCTGAGACGCACATAGTACATCGACGTCGCTATCATCATCGATGTCCACCGCGTGAACGCCCATGGCGTAGTAGGATGTCGTGGAGATGTCGTGTTGCGTGAAATTCAGATTATCGATGTTCTCCCACCATGTGAGGCAGTGTCCAAAGCGTCCTGAAGTCACAATGTCGATGTCCGAGTCATTTTCCATATCAATACCAAAGACATACCATGGATTATTATAGTTCGTAGAGATTATGTGTTCGGTAAACGCGATCTGCGCATAACCCGGAGTTGTACAGCACATTAAGATAACGAGATACACAAAGCGAAACATACTTTTCATTGCCATGCCTCCTAGATAGTTAATTCTGAATAAGAAATTACCCAAAGGCGTAAATAAAAGATGACTCATTCAATTGATTCATGCATACGACCAAATTTCACCTCAAATATATGATCTTGCTCACTATCCTACCGTCTTTTGCTAGATAATATATGCCCTGCTGTAATTTGTCGGGTGATACGGTCCTGCCCGTAATATCGTAGATCTGATAATGTCGGAGCGTGGGTAGGAAGGCCGGGCTGCTGACGATGGTTGCACGGCACGTCTCCACTTTGCTGGACCGGACTGTGTGTTCCCGTATTCCAATTGCGCCGATGAATACTGTATCGGTCTTGGTGATATCGATATGTGACGTTATTACCAGGGTATCATCGGTATGGGCGCCAATATGATTGAGCGCGTCGTTACTAGTGTCGCTTACACAAGCCCATCCATGGTAGATGCCCGTTGCAGAATCCGTTTCGATCAGGGCAAGAGCAATGCCATAGGGGTCTTGTGTGGTTCTCATTATGACCAGGGCAGGTTCGGTGAGGCTATTGTGCCAATCAGTTCCGACAAGCTCTATATATAGGGTATCGCCGATTTGAAGGTTGCTGGTCAAGGGTGTTGTATACGTGCTATCGGTCATCGCCGTTACCGAAGTAACCGAACTCGGTTCATTCGGTGTGTTGATGTCTGGGTTCGCTTGGAAGGGCTCGAAATTTGCAGGTCCGTTAATGAGCGCCGCAATCGA
>Ga0111198_1033_pt1 | contig 20856 bp, 22 predicted proteins | sample DeeMarSWOR324_28_FD_80370 | JGI IMG/M metagenome (GOLD analysis project Ga0111198, IMG submission 80370) | candidate division WOR_3 bacterium SM23_60
CTCGAGGCGATTTCCCGACAGCTCGACCTCATTAAACAGGAGCACTGGCAGGAAATGCGCTTCGAGCCGCTGTTCTAGCTTTGCCTGTCTACGGAGACCATATGAATGAACAAAAGCCTGCCAAGAATCTCGACTGTATTGGCCTGTACTGCCCCCAACCACTGTTACAGACCAGAGAACAGATCAACACCATTAAGGTTGGTGAAATACTCAAGGTCGAGAGCGATGATCCAGCAGCAGAAGAAGACTTAAAGCGTTTTGCGAAAAGAACTGGACACCGAATCGTTAAATTTGAGAAAAGTGGTGATATATTAACATTCTGGATTAAAAGAACAAAATAGGAGTCATCGTGAGTAACACAAAGACAATACTCTATGTCCAAACCAGTAATCAACCTGAACGTCAGTATTCACCTTTTATCCTGGCTCAGACTGCCAAGGCAATGGATATTAACGCACAAATCTACTTTCTCGGCGAGGCCCTGCAGATCCTGCGGCCGGGTGAACCGGAAAAGATCAAACTGGGTAGTTTCCCTAACCTCCAGGAGATCATCCAGAAGACACTGGACATGGGAATAACCATCTACGTTTGTGAGGCATCAAAGCAAATGCTCGGGTGGGACAAGGTTGCGCTCATTCCCGGGGTTAAAGTTGTCGGCGCCGGCACATTGAATGATCTGGCGCTTGAGGCCGACGCAACCATGTGGTTCTAGTATGGCCATCTATCTTGACTATCAATCAGCAAAACCTGTTGACCAGCGCGTCGTGCATGCTATGCTCCCCTACTTTGACCAGAAGTACGGTAATCCGTCTGCGCTCCACGCGGTCGGCGATGTGGCAACTGATGCGCTCGAATTGAGCCGTGCAACGGTTGCACGCTTTGTTGGTGCTCGGGCCGATGAGGTTGTCTTTACCTCAGGAGCAACCGAATCCAACAATGCCGCGCTCATTGGTTTTGCCATGCGTAGCAAACACCGAGGCAACCACATCATCATCTCGGAAATCGAACACATATCAATACACAATATCGCAAAGTACCTCTCACGTAATGGTTTCCTAGTCACCAAGGTTCCAGTTAATCAGTACGGACAGGTCAGTCCGCACAAAATCGAAGAGCGTATCACTGACAAGACGATTCTGGTATCAGTTATGTACGCAAACAACGAGATCGGTACAATACAGCCAATCGCCGCGATCGGCAGACTCTGCAGGGAGCGAGGTATTGCGTTTCACACTGATGCAGTTGCCGCTGAAGGTCTGATTCCAATCGATGTCAAGAAAGACGCCATTGATCTTATGACCCTATCGTCAAATGATTTGTACGGCCCTAAGGGTGTTGGTGTCCTGTATGTCGGCAATGGCGTACGGATCAACCCTCTCATCATTGGTGGCGGTCAGGAACACGGTATCCGGTCCGGCACTGAGAATCTTCACGGCATTGTCGGTATGGCAAAGGCAGCAGAGATTATGGAGCAGGAAATGAATGGCGAGACTGAGCGTTTCCGGCAGTTCCGTGACCGACTCATCAAGCAGGTCCTTGAGACAATCCCACGTTCACACCTGAATGGTCATCCGAGCGAACGTCTTGTGAACAACGCACACTTTCGTTTTGATGGCATCGAAGGGGAGTCTCTGCTGCTTTCGCTCAAAGACAAGGGTATTGCCGTTTCCACTGGGTCGGCATGTTCTTCACAGACTCTCTCAGCGTCACATACGCTCATTGCGCTGGGACTCCTCCATGAAGAAGCACATGGTTCTCTACAACTCACAGTTGGCCGCTTTACCCACGAGCATGACATTGATGCGGTGGTGAGCGTATTGCCCGAGGTGGTGAAACGTTTGAGAGAAATGTCACCGCTCTATAAAGAGGAGGCATAGTAATGAAATCAACACAGTACAGTGAGAAGGTGCTCGATCACTTTCGCAATCCACGAAATGTCGGTACGCTGGAGGGCAACGATGTTGCTAAGGGCACAGTTGGAAACCCGGTTTGTGGGGACCTCATGGAGTTCTACATTCGGGTCAAAGACAACACAATTGTTGATATCAAATTCAAAACATTCGGTTGCGGCTCGGCAATCGCGACGGCGAGCATGATCACCGAGCTTGCCAAAGGTAAGACTATTGACGAAGCACTCAAAATCACTCGCAAAGATGTTGCCGACGAACTCGATGGGCTACCACCGATCAAAATGCACTGTTCAAATCTTGCCGCCGATGCACTGCGCGCGGCAATCACAAACTACAAAGTTGATACGGGTAAGAAATCAGTGGAACTTGCCCTCAGCCTTGCCCAGCAGACACCACGTGTCGTCTTTGTGACGCGGGCACGAGAACTTTCGGTGACCCCTGAACTCAAGAAAAAAATAAAGCAATCTGATATCAAGGTACTTCGCGAATCGGTGCTCTTAGAAATAAAAGGCTTGAATCAGGTAGAGCAGGTCCGCATCCATGATCAGAATGAAGATGAAGAGTACGATCTCTTTCTGGATGCGGTCATTCTCCTGCCTCCGCAGTACTAACAAAAGGAGTATGTATGAATACAACCTTGGAAAAACTGATTGAGCTGCTCAATCATGATTTGGAACTTGAATACTCGGCAGCAATCCAGTATATCAACCACGCTGCGGTCATGACCGGTGCGGCGTACGGTGATATCATAAAAGAACTTAAAATCCACGCCAACGAAGAAATCCAACACGCGATGATCCTGGCTGATCAAATCGACTATCTCAAAGGTTCCCCGACTGTCAAGGTCGGCGAGATTAAGACGTCAAAAGAAAATGAAGCTATGCTCAAACAGGATCTTGATGGAGAAGAAGATGCGATCCGTCGCTACAAAGTGAGGATTGAACAGGCAGAGGCGCTCAAGGAATTCGCTCTTGCCCAGCAGCTGCGCACGATTCTGGCAACCGAGCAAGAACACGCCATGGATTTGAAACAGGCGCTCGGCGAGTAAACTCGAGGAACGAGGCGCAACAAGAGACTGTGAGCAACGCAACAAAACACATAACGGTAAAAATCACCGGCATGACCTGTGCGATGTGCGTACAGACAATCGAGAAGGCGGTACGAGGCCTGGATGGTGTCAAGGACATTACGGTCAACCTCGGAAATGAGACCGCATTGGTTGCGTATGATGATGCACGCGTTACAGCAGCAGACATTGAAAAAACAGTCAAAAAAGCTGGCTACGGTGTCGTCAATGAGCAAACAGCACTCTCCATTGGCGGCATGACCTGTGCGACTTGTGTCGCAACGGTCGAAAACGCGCTGAAGAAACTGAATGGCACGATTGATGTCAGTGTGAATCTTGGTGCTGAAAAGGCGTACGTCACCTACAATCCAAGTGCGGCGACGCTTGCCGATATGAAAAAAGCAGTCGAAAGTGCCGGCTACCAGTACCTCGGCGCCCAGGGCGAACTAGATGTTGATGCAGAAAAAACAGCACGCAAAAAAGAACTCCAGAAAAAGAAAACAAGGTTTGTCATCGGCTTTGCCATTGGCATTCCCCTCATGCTGATGATGTACCTGCCGATTGAACAGCCACCGATTATGCCCTATATCCTACTCATCATCACCGCGCCCGTATTCGTGTATGTGAGCACGCCAATATTTCTCGCCGCGTACCGTGCACTCAGGCACAGAAACCTGACCATGGATGTCATGTATGCGATGGGCATCGGTGTCGCATTTGGGGCGAGCCTGTTGGGCACTTTTCAAATAATACTGACGCGTGATTTCCTCTTCTATGAAGCATCGCTCATGCTCGCTTCATTCTTGACGTTCGGAAGATTTCTTGAAGCACGGGCAAAAGGAAAAACATCAGAAGCAATTCAGAAGCTCATGGGACTCCAGCCCGCAACCGCACTCGTACGCCGGAACGGTAAAGAAAAAGAAATACCAATTGAGGATGTACAGATCAATGATGTGGTGATCGTTAAACCAGGCCAGAGAATTCCGGTTGATGGTGACGTTGTCGAAGGTTCCAGTTTTGTTGATGAATCAATGATCAGTGGCGAACCGATCCCAGTTTTCAAGAAAATCGGTGACCACGTTATTGGCGGCACAATCAATAAGAATAGTGTCATTCAGATCAACGCCATGAAAATCGGCAAGGATACAATCCTCGCTCAAATAGTACAACTGGTAGAACAGGCGCAGGGCTCAAAGCCACCAGTGCAGCGCATTGCTGATCGCGTTGTCAGCTACTTCATCCCGGTCGTCCTTGCGATTGCCATACTGTCATTTGTCATCTGGTATTTCATCCTCGGCTATCCCCTTCTCTTTGCCCTCACCCGTCTCATATCTGTCCTCGTTATCGCATGTCCGTGTGCGCTCGGCCTCGCAACACCAACCGCGGTTACAGTCGGTATTGGTCGCGGTGCCGAACTTGGCATTCTCATAAAGAATGGCGAGGCACTTGAACTATCTGAGCGGCTTACAACCATGGTCTTTGACAAAACTGGGACACTGACAAAGGGTACGCCCGAAGTCACTAATATTATTGCCACGACCGTGAACGAAAAAGAGCTACTACACATTGCAGCTTCTGTTGAACAAAATTCCCAGCATCCGTTCGCCGAAGCGATTGTCAAAAAGGCAGTGGCAATGGACATAACGCCAACACGTGTTGAAGCGTTTGACACCATTGAAGGAAAGGGCGTCACGGCATGGCTGAATAGCAAGGAAATCTTCATCGGCAACAAAGATTTCATACGGGAGAATGGCATTGCGGTGTCAAACGAGTATGAAAACAGAATTGCCGGCTTAGAAAAAAGCGGCATGTCAGCCACACTCGTAGCGCACAACAGAGAGATCTGTGGCATAATCGCAATCGCCGACACGGTCAAGGATGACGCTGCACAGACAATTGAAGAACTCAAAAACCAACGTGTGAAAGCAGTTATGCTCACGGGCGATAATGAAACAACCGCGCGTGCAATTGCGAAAAAAATCGGTATCACAGATGTACACGCTCACGTACTGCCATCGGACAAAGTGGCTCAGGTGAAAAGATTACAGTTAGCCGGCGATGTTGTTGCCTTTGTCGGTGACGGCATTAACGATGCGCCAGCGCTCGCCCAGGCCGATGTTGGCATCGCGATCGGTAGTGGAACCGACATCGCGATCGAGAGTGGTGATATCATCCTCATGAGGAACGCAATGGTTGACGTTGCCGCCGCCGTGCAGCTCGGCAGAAAAGTAATGTCACGGATAAAGCAGAACCTGTTCTGGGCATTCGCATACAATACAGCACTCATCCCGGTTGCCGCAGGGGTATTGTATCCGTTTTTCAGTATTGCATTCCGACCCGAGTGGGCAGGTCTCGCCATGGCGATGAGTTCGGTAACGGTCGTAACCTTATCACTCATGCTTAAGAAATACGTGCCACCAGTACAGAAAAGGAGGTGATCAGCATGGCAATCGATCCCGTCTGCAAGATGACCGTCGATGAGAAGAACGCAGCGCACACAAGTGAATACAAAGGAAAGACGTACTACTTCTGTGCGCCAGGGTGTAAAAAGGCATTTGACGCCAATCCTCAAAAATACGTGACTGACACCGCAGCTCACGAATAGTCACTCAAGGAGGAACAATGGATGCAACGCATGAGATTGACAAACAGGACATTGAGCGCACCTATGAACAATTGAAAAAGGATGCTGAGGCCGGCGGCTACCATCTGAACCCAGACATTGGCTTCACTAAGGAACTCGTCAAAGGGCTTCTCGTAAATGAAAAGCGGTACGGGTATCAGGCCTGTCCATGCCGGCTTGCGGAAGGTGAGAAAAAAGAAGACATCGACATCATTTGCCCCTGTGATTACCGGGACCCAGACCTCATTGATTACGATACCTGCTACTGTGGCCTCTACGTCTCACAAAAGGTAGTCGATGGCGACAAGGAAATCAGCAAAATACCGGAACGGAGACCGCCACAAGAGTTACGGAAGAGAATGCATGCGCGCACATCACCGGCTACGCTACCGACCCTTTCGTACCCGGTATGGCGATGCAGAGTATGTGGGTACCTGTGTGCCCGCGGTCAACCACCCGCAGTCTGCCCGGTGTGCAAGGCAAAAAGGGAGCGCTTTGAGCAATTCATGTAGTGCGCAGGATCGGCGTCCGGCAGTGTCGAATCGTTTGATTCGTGAGAAAAGCCCGTACCTGCTACAACATGCGTACAATCCGGTCAATTGGCATCCGTGGGGCGACGACGCATTTGCGCAGGCTCGAGAGGATGATAAACCAGTTTTTTTGTCGGTTGGTTATTCAACCTGCCACTGGTGTCATGTCATGGAACGTGAATCATTCGAGGATACGACTGTTGCAAAACTCCTCAATGACAATTTTGTCAGCATCAAGGTCGACCGTGAAGAACGGCCCGACATTGACCACGTATACATGACCGTCTGTCAGCTCATGACCGGCACTGGTGGGTGGCCCCTGACCATAATCATGACCCCGGACAAAGAACCATTTTTTGCCGCCACGTACATCCCCAAGAAGGACCAGCGCGGACGTGTTGGTCTCCTCTCCCTCCTGCCCCAGATCAGTGCCCTCTGGCGAGAAAAACGGAGTGACCTCAAAAACTCAGCAATGCACATTGTGCAGGTGCTCAAAGTAACCACACGCACTGCACCAAAAGAAAAACTCAACCCCACACTGCTTGACCGAACGTTCGAAGAGCTCGTGAACACGTTTGACCCTGAACACGGTGGCTTTGGCCACGCACCGAAATTTCCAACCCCGCACACGCTCTCGTTCCTATTGCGTTACTGGCAACGAACTGGTAGCGACAAAGCGCTCTTGATGGTTGAACATACGCTCGAGCACATGCGTTTCGGCGGTATATTTGACCACATCGGCTATGGTTTTCACCGCTACGCCACTGACCGCCAGTGGCTCGTTCCCCATTTCGAAAAGATGCTCTATGATCAAGCGTTGCTCACCATCGCGTACACCGAGGCATATCAGGCGACCAGGAAAAAAATATTTGAAAAAACAACGCATGAGATTCTGGAGTATGTACTTCGTGAAATGGCATCGTCAAACGGTGGCTTTTATTCTGCTGAAGACGCCGACAGCGAAGGAAGAGAAGGACTGTTCTACGTCTGGACACACGAACAGATACAAGAAATCCTCGGTGATCAAGCACCGTTCTTCAACGCCATCTTCAATATCAAACGAGAAGGCAACTTCCATGAGGAAGCAACCCGCACCAGGAGCGCAAAGAACATCATCCACCTGCGGTCTGCACTACCCGAGCTCGCTCAGACCATGCACATAGCAGTTTCTGACCTCGCCGAGCGCATCGAGAATGCTCGAGCAAGGCTCTACGCGGCGCGCCGTGAACGCCCCCATCCTCATAAGGATGACAAAATACTAACCAGCTGGAACGGTTTGATGATCGCAGCCCTTGCGAAAGCCGGCAGTGTGTTCGGTCGACCCCAGTACATCGAGGCGGCGGCGAAGGCAGCCGCGTTTGTCCTCACGCACGTGCGTACATCGGACCAGCGACTCCTGCACCGGTACCGAGATCGTGACGCCGCACTGCAAGCACATGCAGACGATTACGCGTTCTTCATCTGGGGTCTGCTCGAACTGTACGAAGCCACCTTTGCCATTGAGCATTTAGAAACTGCACGCGCACTCAATGAGCAGTTCATCGCACACTACTGGGACGAACAAGGTGGCGGTTTCTTCTTCACGGCACATGATGCCGAGCACATTCTCGTGCGTCAGAAACAGGTATTTGATGGCGCACTGCCCTCAGCTAATTCAGTCGCGCTGCACAATCTCGTGCGACTGGCACGCATGACGTCAGACCCAGCACTCGAACAAAAGGCGGAACATTTGGTACACGCGTTTTCTTCACCGGTCAGTGCTGCAGGAACAGCCCACACCCACTTCCTCAACGGAGTCAGTTGGCTGCACGGTCCTGCCTACGAAATAATCCTGGTCGGTGATGTGACATCGCGTGACACAAAGAGGATGTTGCACACAATACGGCAGGCATTTATACCCCACGCAGTGTTCGTGTTCAAACCAACGGGTAAAGAGGCGGACAGACTGGTGAGCGTCGTGCCTTACACAGAATCGTACGTAACCAGAGAAGGCAGAACAACTGCGTATGTGTGCAGTAACCATGTGTGCAAGCAGCCGACAACAGATCCAAATGAAGTGCTCGAACTGCTCGATGTCGCAGAAAAGAGTGGGTAAACGGCCGTCCGTATTTTTGTGTCAAAATGTAATGTAGTGATAAATGAGGAGGCGAATATGGCAGCGTACTATCAGTGCAAACAGTGCAAGCAATCAGTTAAGATTATCGAGCAGGGCGAGGGGCAACTGACCTGTTGTGGCGCGCCCATGCAGATGATCGACCGCTTCACATCTTCTGACGACATCCTTGACTTTGCAATAGCAAGAGAACAGGAAGCGCATGATTTTTATTCATACTGGGCACAAGCACAGCATTCGAGCATACAGGAAGTTTTCAGGGAATTTGCCAAAGAAGAATTGAAACACAAACAAATACTGATGAAGGCGAAACAGGGCAAAGTACTCAAACCTTCAGACAAACAGATTGAAGACATGAGAATCGCCGACTATCTTATCGATGTCACGCCAACACCGGATATGAACTATCAGCAGGCACTCATTGTCGCCATGAAGCGGGAGAAGGCTTCATTCAAACTGTATTCTGATCTCGCGACCGCGACTGACGACGCACAGCTCCGGACGACCCTTCACGCACTCGCGCAAGAAGAAGCAAAGCACAAATTACGCCTTGAGACGTTGTACGAAAAGGATGTGCTCATCTGGGACTAACAATGAACAATGTGTCGCACCACTGTGATCACATCGGCATACTTACGAACAACGCAGGTTTACTCCTGTCCTTCTACACCGAGAAGATGGGCTTTGCGCGCACGCGCGAAGAGGTACTAGACCGTTCGCTTGTCGAACAAATATTCGATTTTGCTGCGGATTGCCGGTTCATCAAACTCACTGCTGGCAACTTCATGATCGAGCTGTTTGAACCACTGCACACTGAGGCCCGCGCCCGCACCGCCGAGGTGGCCGGTTTGAATCATTTTGGCTACTGCGTAAAAGACAGAGAAGACTACATAAACCAACTGCGTATGAAAAACGTGGACATAATCGAGGTCCGAAGAAACAGCCACACAGTATATTTTGTGAGCGATCCGGACGGAAACCGGATAGAGATTAGACAATGCGTCACATGACGCGCTTCAAGGGAGTAGAGAATGAGACAAGAGAGAATAAAAGTCGATGATACACTACCCGATTTCATACTCAAAGACCACCACGGCACACCGCTCCATAGTGCCGAACTCAAAGGCAAAAAAGTGCTGCTCTCATTTCACCCACTTGCCTGGACTCGTATCTGCGCAAAGCAAATGCAGTCACTTGAGCACAATGCCGAGCAGTTCACGAAACTGAACACGGTCGCGCTCGGGCTCAGTGTTGATGCGGTACCGTCAAAACACGCGTGGGTAGAGCATGAACTCAAGCTCAAACAAACACGGTTGCTTTCTGACTTCTGGCCACACGGCGGTGTCGCTCAAAAACTTGGTATTTTCAGACATGAGGACGGATTCTCAGAGCGGGCAAACATCATCGTCGATGAACAGCAAAAAGTCATTTTTGTCAAAGTGTACGATATTTCTCAGGTGCCGGATATTGATGAAATAGTTGAGTTTTTGAAAAAAAGAGAGGAGAAGCAATGACCGAAAAAGCACACAGCGTAGATGATTTGCTCGTCGAGGCAATGAACAGTGAGATCGAAGCAGAGACGTTTTATATCAAAGCTGCCGAAAAGGCACAAAGTGCCGCTGGCAAGAAACTATTCTCTGAACTTGCTGATTTTGAACACAATCACTTCGAACGCGTTAAGACAATAATTGAATCACGAAGTCAAGGCACAAAAATGGAAATCCTGGCCGCGCATCCAGAATTACCAGAGATCAAACCCGAACTGAAAGGAGAATTTGAACCCAACAAAGACGAAATCGTCGAACTGCTGACGCTCGGCATAAAAGCCGAGAGAGAAGCGCAACGTCGGTATAGTGAAATCGCGGCACAGCTCGATGATAACGAAGGAAAAGAAATTTTTGAATCACTTGCTGAAGACGAACGAAGACACCACGCACTTCTCGAAGCGCAGTACTACAATATGTCAAACAAAGGAACGATAATTTGGGGTGAGTAGCAGGGGCAAAGAGCATGAACGTGAAAGAGGCAATTCGGAAACGAAGGGCATATCGGTCCCTCGATCCGGTTGAAATCAGTGATGACCTCATACAGGATCTGGCAGAATGCGCACAGCTTTTCTGTTCGTGCTTTAACAACCAGCCGTGGCAGTATGTTTTTGTCCGCGATACAGAAACGCTCAAAAAAATGCATGAAGCACTATCACGCGGCAATGAATGGGCACGAGCCGCTTCTATGATCATTGCCGTTTTCAGTAAGCCCGAAGCCGATTGTATGATTAAAGGGAGGAACTACTACCTTTTTGACACGGGCATGGCAACGGCCGCGATCATTCTGCGCGCGACTGAGCTGGGGCTCGTTGCACATCCTATTGCTGGATATAGCCCTCGGAAGGCGAGAGAGATCCTCGGCATACCCGGCGACACAGAAGTCATTACCCTCGTCATTGTCGGTAAGCATTCAGATACGGTGAGCCCCGTGCTGTCCGATAAGCAAATCCAAGCAGAAAAGAAGAGGCCAGAACGAAAGCCACTGCAAAGTTTCGTTCACATTGATACATACAAAGGAAAAATGTGAGACGCTACCGCGAGTTCTCTATCGTAAGGAGGTTTTCGAGCGATGTTAGATGATAAAATAAAAGAGGATGTTAGAAAAAAACTCAAAGCGTTAAAGAACGCGGTGACGCTTGTTGTTTTCACCCAGGATGGGTTAGTCCAGGTGCCCGGGCTTGAATGCGTAACATGCAAGGATAATCGTGTGCTCATGGAAGAGGTTGCATCACTCTCAGAGAAGATAACTATCGAAATTCATGATTTCAATAAGGACAAAGAAAAAGTCGCGCAGTACAAGATCGACAAAATCCCTGCAACAGTGGTCACAGGAGAATCGGACAAAGGCATCAGGATCTTTGGTATTCCTGGTGGGTATGAATTCGCAGCGCTGCTTCATGCGCTCGATATCGTCTCATCTGGGAAGTCTGGATTGAGCGATACAACAAAAGAAAAACTAAAAGCAGTTTCAAAACCAGTGCACATTCAAGTCTTTGTTACAGTGACGTGTCCGTACTGCTCATCAGCAGTCGCAATGGCGCACCGCATGGCGCTTGAGAATGACACAATTACCGCCGATATGGTCAATGCCCAGGAATTCCCAATACTCAGTCAGAAGTACAATGTTTTTGCAGTACCAAAGATCGTCATCAATGAAGAAGTCCAGTTCGAAGGTTCAGTGCCCGAAGACATTTTCCTCAGCAATGTTGAAAAATCGTTGGGTATCCTTAAATAGCAGAGGACAGAGTATGCACACACCCACGTTGTAGGTTTAGGCAAAAGACGAGGAGTACAATGAAAGAACAAGAAACCGATGACAAAAAAAGGCTTGCGGAAACGTTGAACCGCATCAAGAATAGGCTGCTCGTATTTTCCGGCAAGGGTGGCGTCGGCAAGAGCACGGTCGCGGTCAATCTCGCACTCGCATTTAGTGAGCAGGAGCGTAAGGTCGGATTGCTCGATATTGATATACACGGACCCAATCTCGCAAAGATGCTCGGTGTCGAAAAGGCGCAATTAGAATCAACTGATGAAGGTATTCGACCAGTCTCAATAAACAAGAATCTCTCGCTCATTTCAATGGCATTCCTGCTGCGCGATGCGAACACGCCAGTCATCTGGCGTGGACCGCTGAAGATGAAGGTCATCCAGCAATTCTTGAGTGATGTACTGTGGGGAGATCTCGACTGGCTCATCATCGACTCACCGCCCGGGACTGGGGATGAACCGCTTTCAGTTGCGCAATTGGTTCCGGCGACCGGAGCCATCATCGTGACGACACCACAGGAGGTATCACTACTTGATTCACGCAAGGCGGTCAACTTTGCGCGGCAACTAGGTCTTAAAATTCACGGGATCATCGAAAACATGAGTGGTTTGGTATGTCCTCACTGTGGTAAGGAAATAAACATATTCAAGAGAGGTGGTGGCGAAAAGGCGGCCCGTGAACTCGGTGTCCCGTTCCTCGGCACGGTACCCTTTGATCCTGCTATTGTTGTACTCGGCGATGAAGGCAAGCCGTTCATCATGCATCATCCTGAATCGTATGCGGCAAAAGAATTCAACATGATTGTAAAAAAAGTCTTGCAGAAAACAACCAGCACGTCGTAGGAGCTACTGCGATGCATGAGCAGTGTGAAGACATGGCAAAAAACGCGGAGGTATGATGCCGATTTACACATACAAATGTAAGAAATGTGGTGCTGTATTCGATTTTCTCATGCTCACAAAAAAAGAAACCCCCACTTGTCAGAAATGTGGCAGCGACGATGTTGAAAAGCAGTACAGCACATTTGGCGTGAAGGGCTCGTCGGGAAAAACAGACGCGCAGTGTGCCCCGCAAGGCACCTGAAGTATCACCAGATAGTGTGATAGGGGTTCCTATCACTCCTGTTGGTAACATGCACGTGCTACACGGACGCGCCGTCTCACCCCGATCCAGCGCGTACTCCCAGTAGCCAACAACTCCTCAACACCGTACGAATTGTCCATGGTCAATACATCGTTGTCAGGTGCGTAGACAACTCTATTAGTCTGATTGTCCTATCGTCGTATTGTCCTATTGTCAATCGAATGTCGCCCAATGCCCAAAGCTTCATTGTAGATGCCTGATTCATCAGGCAAAGCTCGATGAATCGAGCAACTACAGGGAATCGAGCAACTACAAATCGGGTGTCATGGTAGTCTGCCGATTTATCGGAAATGATAGTCGCTAGATGTTCGATGAATCGAGCTTCCGATTTATCGGAAAGGATAGAATTGTAGTCTGCCGATTTATCGGAAAGGATAGTCCTTAGATGCTCGATAAATCGAGCAACTACAGGGAATCGAGCAACTACAGGGAATCGAGCGACTACGGGTGTGAGTGAAGCAATACATGAGGTCGGGTCGGACTCCAGCGTGGTTCTCAGACGGAAGCGCTCGACAACAACGCGACATGGCTCCTCATTTTTTCAGTGCATGTGCCATGGTAACGATGTCCTGGCACACTACCCCCCGCGTATTGACAGTCTAGAACGACTGACTAATATATACATCCATGAGAAATGGGATTACAATAAAGGGCGCGCGCGTCCATAACTTGAAAAACATAAACACGACTATCCCACGCAACAAGCTCGTTGTTATTACCGGCATCTCTGGTTCGGGGAAATCTTCGCTCGCCTTTGATACCCTTTACGCAGAAGGACAACGAAGGTACGTAGAATCGCTATCCGCGTATGCCCGACAGTTTCTCGGCATGATGGACAAACCCGAAGTTGATGAAATCACCGGGCTTTCTCCAGCCATTGCCATTCAACAGCGGAGCGCATCGCGAAATCCCCGTTCCACGGTCGGTACGGTAACGGAAATCTATGACTACTTGCGGGTTTTGTTCGCGCGCATAGGCGTTCCCTACTGCTACAAATGCGGGAGAAAGATCCATTCGCAGACAACCGACCAAATCGTCGATGCGATTTTAAGCATGCCGCACGGTTCGCGCATTGAAATTCTTGCACCGGTCGTTCGTGGCAAAAAAGGAGAACACAAGGATTTCCTGAGCCGACTCAAACGCAAAGGGTATGTGCGGGCGCGGGTGGATGGAACGGTGCACGAAATCGAGAACGTACCAGCACTAGAACGGTACAAGAAACACACCGTTGAAATCGTTATTGACCGTCTCATCACAAAGAACGGCATTCGCAAACGTCTTGCTGACTCAGTTGAAACAGGACTTAAAGAAACTGATGGTATTCTGATTGCGCTCGTTGACGGTAAAAAAGAGATTACCTTCAGTCAGAAACTCGCCTGCGTTCATTGCGGCATCAGCTATCCTGAAATTTCACCACGCATGTTCAGTTTTAATTCACCGTACGGCGCGTGCCAAACATGTGATGGACTAGGTACGAAAATGGAAATAGATCCAAAAAAAGTCATCACCGATCCGCACCTCTCGCTCCTCGACGGTGCGATCAAGCACTACGGAATGCTCAGCAACTGGCGGATATCACTGCTACGCGGTCTTGCGGAAAAAATGAAATTTGACCTAGCCACGCCGTATGACAAACTGCCACACAAAGTGCAAAAAACCATCCTCTACGGTGAAGACATCCCGATAACGGTCCAGTACGTACGACGGGATGGCACTGGCCGCGGCGAATTCGAGGAATACTGGGAAGGTGTCGTTCCTGAACTGATGCGACGCTATCGCGAAACATCGTCTGAGGGGGTGCGCCGGTACATCGAAGACTACATGACCATATCACGCTGTCCAGCGTGTCAGGGCACGCGCTTGCGGCCGGAAAGTCTTGCGGTAAAAGTTGGCGGGAAGAACATCGCGTATGTTACTGGACTGTCGGTCAAAGAAGCAATCAGCTATTTCGAGAATCTCTCCCTTTCCGAGAGCGAGCAGAAAATTGCTGGTGAAATGATCAGGGAGATTAAACGACGGCTCGGCTTTCTGACATCAGTGGGACTCGACTACCTCACCCTGGAGCGGACCTCGGAAACACTCGCTGGTGGTGAGGAACAGCGGGTGCGACTCGCAACGCAAATCGGCTCTGGGCTTGTCGGCGTGCTCTACATCCTTGATGAGCCGTCGATTGGATTACACCAGCGCGATAACAAACGGCTCTTGCACACACTCAAGGCGCTCCGTGACCTCGGCAACACGGTGCTCGTCGTCGAGCATGATGCCGAAACCATGGAGAATGCCGACTACTTGATTGACCTGGGACCTGGTGCAGGCGAGCACGGCGGTCGCGTTGTCGTAACTGGCACGCCCGCACAGGTCAAGAGGAGCGCGAAATCAATCACCGGACGTTACCTTTCCGGGAAAAAGAAAATCGACGTCCCGCGCCGTACACGAAAGCGAACCGCCCGCCGGCTGACCATTAAACAGGCTTCAGAACACAATCTTAAGTCAATCACCGTTGACATTCCGCTAGGTCTCTTGGTCATTGTCACCGGGGTTTCTGGTTCCGGTAAGTCAACGCTCGTTGTCGACACCCTGTATCGGGCACTCGCGCAAAGATTCTACCACAGCAAGTACCCTGCAGGTGAACACAAAGAGATTTACGGCTTGGAATACGTTGACAAAGTTGTTAACATTGACCAGTCACCAATTGGCCGAACGCCACGATCAAATCCGGCAACGTACACGAGCGCGTGGACACCGATTCGAGAGCTGTTCGCCCAGTTACCAGAATCAAAAGTGCGCGGTTACCGACCAGGCCGGTTTTCGTTCAATGTCCCGGGCGGACGGTGCGAACAGTGCGAAGGCGAAGGTGTTCTGCGCATTGAGATGCACTTCCTGGCTGATGTGTACATTACGTGCGATGCGTGCCACGGTCGACGGTTCAATCGAGAAACGCTCGAAGTACGCTACAAAGGAAAAAATATCAGTGACGTCCTGAGTATGTCGGTCACTGAGGCACTCGAGTTCTTTCAAAATATCCCCCAGATTAAGAGAAAACTTTCACTGCTTGCCGACGTTGGTCTTGGCTACATCAAACTCGGTCAGTCCGCGACGACGCTGTCGGGCGGTGAGGCACAGCGCATCAAACTGTCAAAAGAGTTGAGCAAGATTGCTACTGGTAAAACACTGTATCTGCTCGATGAACCAACAACCGGTCTGCACTTTGAAGATGTGAAACTGCTGCTGCATGTCTTGAACCGTCTGGTTGAGAAAGGTAACACCGTGATCGTGATTGAACACAATCTGGAAGTAATAAAGTGTGCTGACTGGATCATTGACATGGGACCAGAAGGTGGCGATGAAGGAGGACAAATTGTCTGCTGCGGCACACCCCACGATGTTGCGCGCATCAAGAGTTCATACACCGGTCAGTTCCTGAAAAAAGTATTGAGCGCTCCGTAACACCGCCGCATTCCAAGGATCTGCAACAAAACCTGCCGTGCAAAAAATGTTGCATTAACAACTAGCCGCGCAATCATACGGACGCGGTTTCCGGCAGAATCCGCACAACCGGCACAGCAAAGCAAATCGACACCATCCTGCAGTGCACAAATAGTGTGCAGAAGCGCCAAATTCTGTGCACGTGCTATCAAGTTTCTCTCGAGATTACTGAAGAAATCACTGGCACAGGTATTGCTTATTAACAAACCAGGCAACGCGGAACTGAAGATGCAAACGATATTCAGTATGCCCTGTGCCTTGGAAGTTCGATGCATTCTGTGTATGAAATTCCAGTATTCTCTACAGAGACTCTGCGTCTCTGCGAATATTCGGCGAGCTCTGCGCAAAAAAGGAGGAACTATGCGGTTACAGCCAACAAAATTGATTGCTATTCTTATCACCAGCATCATGATTTCAGCAATAGGACGTGGGGCATATGGCGCAGTACACAGGGTCTATTCCCCGCCTGAAGATGAAACATTGATCAGCGGTAAACCACGTATTGGTGGTTTCATTGCGCCAGCCATAAGTATGAGCACAGTCAACGAACAAGGTGCGGTGCTCGTTGGCTTACGTGGCGGTATCATCATCAACCGCAGTTTTGTGCTCGGCCTTGCCGGGTACGGCCTTGCCAATGATGTTGACGCCGGTCCGTTTGATTACCGCTATCTTGATTTCGGGTACGGAGGTTTCTTTCTCGAGTATGTAAATAGACCGCACAAGCTCGTTCACCTAACCGTTCATTCACTGATCGGTGGTGGCGCGCTGAGACATCGCGAAGACTGGTATGATGACTGGTTTGATGGAAGGTATGCGGATGCCGTTTTTGTGTTTGAGCCTGGACTCGATGTCATCGTCAACATCACAAAGCACATTCGTATGGGCATCGGTGGTTCGTACCGCATGGTTCGTGATGTCGAGCTCGGCAGTTTGGATGACAAGGCGATCAGTGGGCTCTCCGGCACATTGATTTTCAAGTTCGGTACATTCTAGATGCCGAAAGTTCACACCCTCCAACAAGTCGGCACATGCTCGTGCGATGGTGTGCCGACTTGTTGTACGTACGCACAATCAGTGTAGCAACGAACGCTTCATACACAGTAGTATGAGCATAGCAAAACCTATACCTCCATAGAGCACGCGATACCGGACGACGAATGTGTGAACTGCTGATGACTGTAACTGCGCGCGAAAGCAAGCAGCAAACAGAACTACGTACAGCGGATAGGTGACCAGTATTGGTATGCACAAGTAGTCAGGTACGATAGCCTGCTGCGCGAGCAGACAAAAGTATAAACACGCTATCGTGTAGAGGACAAAGCCGGTTATGGAAATTTTCTTTCTACCAAACCGTACCGCGTTAGTTCTTATCCCCGATTTCCTGTCCGTGTCACAGTCACCTGTTTCATGGTAACTTTGACCGACAATACCGAGTACACCGAAGTACAAACCGATGAGCACACCAGAGGTGATGTGCGCAGAAAAGGTCAACCAACCGAGCATGAAATCTCCGACTGAAACCAAAAAAAGGATCACGAAGGAAACGAACGGTACCTCTTTCAGCAGCACTCGCGGATGAGCATAGAGTATGCCAATAGTAATATCCGCACAGACAATAGGCACAAGTCGGACATCCAGCAGTGCGTACAGAAAAACGCTGAAGAACGCACAGACCCACGCTAGAATGAACATCTCATCTCTCTGTATCTTGCCAGCCATGAGTGGCGTATGGGCCTTGGAACGGTCACCCTGATCTGAGAGATACCCTCCCCACTCATTGAACGCATACAGGTGTGCCCACAAAAAGAAAAACGCGACCAGTGTGTGCACGGTCCGGAGCATGTTTGACGTACTGAATACTGGTATGGTCAACATAAGTGCCAGAAGCGGTGCACCCATCCGAATGGTAATCTCAAACCACCGTATTGATTGTATGTAGTATACTATCTTCTTCATTCAGTCACTGAGATACCAAAATCCGCCACATCGAACATCTGTTCGTCGTACACGCGGAAGTATGCGAGCTTCCGAGCGTGTGGTTCTGCTCCGTAGCCAAGAACACGGTAGATCCGATAGTGCGGGTTTGTGTAGATGAGCTCAAAATGCTTTAACACCTGTGGACGGAAGTGAAATGCATAAACGACAGAACCTTTAGACAAAGTCATGGCATGCGTTCTATACCGCATTGATTCAGGTCCACGTGCGAGGAGCATATCAACCTGATAGACGAAATACGCAGCGCTGTAGGCTCGACAAAATGCATAGAAGGCATTCTCGTCCTTGAAGAGTCGGTGTTCACACTCTTCTATTTTCGTTGTATTGTGCTCGCCCTCAAATTTCGGATGAAGCACAATCGGGTGATCCGCATAGGCAAGAATCGAAGGACCGTACGCAAATGACGTAAGCAATGCTGCGCCAGCCGGTATATTTGTACGGACATGGATGAGCATTCCCAGCAAGTGATTTCGGTCTGGTCCTACTGTTCTTCTCGGGCGCAGGAAGAGAAAGATACAATTGCCAATGATACACAGCAAAAGGACATACTGTAGTATTTTTCTTGAATCACGCCAGAGCCGCGCTGAAAGTACACAGCAAAACCACACGAGAAATACATCCATCCGTACCATGAGCACATACAGCGTAGCAAAAATAACCGTGAAGTACACAAGAAGTCCGTCAATGAGCGTCCCGCTTCTCTTCAGCAGGCGGTGTGCGGTTAGCACCGCTCCGATGGTGCCGGATATGAGTACGGTGCCGAGCGATGAGATGATCGCAGTACGTGACGGAGATGTGAATGGCGATACCCACATGACGAGCGTTTGCCAGGGCAGGTCGGTTGGCTGTGCAGGACGTGCACCGAAATGGCGCAGTTTGTCCCACATGAAACCGTAAATGAATCGGTATTCAGAGATGACGTGCGTAGAAATATGGTAACTGAGAGAACCGGCAACAACCATCAAACATACGAGGACAGTTTTCCGATGCACCAGTCGGTTTTCCGGCATTGCACTGGCGAGAATGATACAGTAGGAAAGGAGCATTGCCAATGAAAACACAAATCCCAGTGTTTTGAGTGCTGGAATGGCGAGACCAGCGAGGATGTTTGTCGCGACAATGATCGAAAACGGTTTGGTATCATAACTGGTGAAGAGAAAGCAGATGATAACAAAACCAACGAGGAGGAGATAGTAAAACTGTGTCAGATGCCAGGAGGCGAGTGCGGCAAACAGAAACGCACCGGAAACAAAGGAATACGGGTATCTGTATTTTTCCGCTGAATACGCGCGGATAAAAAAGTAAATATGAAAGAAGACGAGTGGCAGTGCAAAATCCTGTAGCTCGAATCCTGGTGCGGTAACGGTTGTGTACACGGCCGGCGTAACCGCGTACAGTGCTGCGGCACACAGAGCAGAACTGCGATCGTTCAGGAATGCAATGGTCAGGTAGAGCGGGATGACACCGAGCGATGAATAGAGTGCGATGATAATAATGAGAAAGGTCTTGAAAGGCACGGTCTTTGGTGTGAGTCGATACAGATAGCCACAGACCGTTTCCATGATAACGGTCAGTCGATTCTTCACATCAAGCCCTTCGGGATACTGCGCATCTTTCATAACCGCTTCCACGGTACCGGTCTGTGCAACACGTCGTGCCGTTCTGTATTGCAGCGCCGATTCAGTCCAGAACAGCGGCGTCGAATCGTACACCGGAAAGCCGTGCGTACCGAAGATGGTGCCGAGCTTGTAGCCGACCATGAATAGGAAGATAACGAAAAGTAGTAACCGGGCTCTCATCTATTCCACTGTGTGTTCTTCAACTGCACGCTGCCGTTGATAGACCTTGTCCGCCGCTGCAAAATCGCCGATATCAATGTAAATAGTTGCTAGTGTTTGATACGCTTCTCGGTCGTACGGGTTCAGAATAATCGCGGTTTCAAGCAGTTGTATGGCTCTCGCGTGTTCACCCGCAGCGTGTCGCAGCAGGGCGAGTTCATAGTACGCCGGATACAACTCATGGTCAATCTCGATTGCGTGTGTGTATTCTTTTTCTGCGGTCTGAACGTCACCTTGCCGGCGGCTGACTTCGGCAAGATAGAAGTGAAGCAGGCTGAAGTCAGGATAAAACGTGAGAACTCTTCTCAAAATGAGTGCTGCTTCTTGGAGCGAGTCTCGAGCGTACAACGTAAGTCCCCGTTTCAAAAGTGTATCACCTGCATATTCAACTTTTGGAGCACTGATGGGTTCAACGGTGAAGGGAATGTGTGTGATACTAATCGTAGCCGCGATGATAACGCACCCGGCAAGAAGCAAGCGTTTGTTCATTACGTAGTCTACTACCGGTCGCTACTGTTGTCAATAACACGTCCTGTTCTGAGTCTTCAGAACAGGACGTGTCTCATGGTGTAAAAAACAAAAACTCAAGGCAAGCTCTGCTCGCCTACTAAATGCTACCTCAAGAGCATTGCCTTTTCTATTCTCATGTGCTCGCCGCTTTCGAATCTAACAACGTAGTGGCGGCGGTGATGCACACCATGCCCGAAGGAGGTCTCACACCGCTGATCATTGAGCACACGCGCTCAGTTCTCGTCGGTCGTCGCCGGATTCGCATTGAAGAATGTATTGAATTTGAAAGCCATGTTCGAGGTGGCGCTCTTGCGCCCTTCCGTATTA
>Ga0111198_1030_pt1 | contig 20852 bp, 18 predicted proteins | sample DeeMarSWOR324_28_FD_80370 | JGI IMG/M metagenome (GOLD analysis project Ga0111198, IMG submission 80370) | candidate division WOR_3 bacterium SM23_60
CTTGCTCCTAATCAGGTTCAGTACTCAACTATGCTCTACCCTGATGCCGGGATAGTTGACGACCTGCTTGTGTATCGTTTGGAAGACAGAATACTCCTCGTTGTTAATGCAACCAATACTGACAAAGACTACGCATGGGTTGTCGACAACAAGCGTTTTGATGTGCAAATCAATAATCGGAGTGATGCTATCGGTCAGCTCGCGGTTCAGGGACCACATGCGGAACCTGTTGTTCAGAAGTTGTGCGATACTGACCTTTCAAAAATAGAATTCTACTGGAGCGTGGAGACGAAACTGAATGATATTCCGGTCATACTCTCACGTACCGGCTATACTGGCGAGGATGGATTTGAGATTTACTGCGAGCGAGACTACGGTCACGAGCTGTGGAGTATGGTTTTTGAGGCCGGCAAAGAATACGGCATTAAGCCAATCGGTCTTGGCGCACGTGACACATTGCGATTTGAAATGAGATACTGTCTCTATGGTAACGATATTGATAAAACGACGAATCCACTCGAAGCTGGTTTGGCGTGGATAGTCAAATTAGACAAAGGTGATTTCATTGGTAGAGATAGTTTGTTGAAGATAAAGGACAAAGGCGTCACCCGTAAACTGGTTGGTTTTGAAGTCGTCGGATCAGGAATTCCCCGACCGCATCAGAAAATACATGATGACAAGCAGGTCGGGTATGTAACCTCGGGTACTTTTTCACCATCCTTGAAAAGAGGTATTGGTATGGGGTATGTTGACATACCATTCAACAAAGTTGGTTCACGATTGCACGTAAAAGGGAAAGCGCCTGTTGCTGTCGAGGTTATCAAGGGTCCGTTTTATAAGCGCGGTACGCGTAAGTAAGGTATACAAAGGAGGCACAATGGCGAATATAATCGACGGTCTAAAATACACAAAGGAACACGAGTGGGTCAAAACAGAGGGGGATGTCGTCGTTCAGGGCATTACCGACTACGCACAGTCAGAGTTGTCTGATATTGTCATGATCGAACCTCCAGCAGTAGGTCGAACCGTTAAAGCTGGAGAAGCAGTTGGTACAATTGAGGCCGTAAAGGCGGTGAGCGATATATATGCAGGTGTGAGTGGCGAAGTCGTTGAAATCAATGATAAGGTAATCGTTGATCCGGCAATCATCAATAAAGACCCATATGGTGAAGGGTGGGTCTACAAGGTGAAGATTGCGGATCAAAAGGAGATGGATACACTTCTTTCACCTGAACAGTACAAAGAGTTGATCGCAAAACATTAATGCACTATCTTCCCTTAACACCGCAAGACGAGAAAGAAATTCTCGAGCGTCTCGGCGTCTCTTCATTTCAGACTCTGATCGATCAGATTGTCCCTAAAGACCTGCAGCAACAACAGCCGTGCGGCTTACCAGACGCGGTGAGCGAGCATACCATTAGAAGAGTACTTAAGGATCTGGCTGCTGCGAACTGCAATACCGCCGATTATGTTTCGTTCCTTGGTGCTGGTATTTATGACCACTACATACCAGCCATTGTAGATAGTCTGATTTCACGCAGTGAGTTCTACACCGCCTACACACCGTATCAGGCAGAAGTCTCTCAAGGTACCCTTCAGGTGATTTTTGAATACCAGAGCGTCATGAGTGAATTGACCGGCATGGATGTTTCAAATGCCTCAATGTATGATGCTGGTTCGGCTCTGGCTGAGGCGTGTCATATGGCGTCGTCGGTGAAGAATAAGAACCGTGTGATTCTTTCTGAACTCATTCATCCATTCTATCAACGAATCGTGCACACGTATACTCGGGAATGCGATGTTGAAATCGCAATTTGTCCATCCAAGGATGGCAATCTCGATCTCCGTGTGCTCACCGAACTGATTGATGATACTACGAGCTGCGTTTGCGTCCAGCACCCGAATTTCTATGGCTGTCTCGAGCGTATGCACGAGATCGATGAGATCGTGCACGGCAAAGATGCGCTTTTTATCGCGGTGATTGATCCAATTTCACTCGGCATCATTGCTTCACCAGGAGAGTATAATGCCGATATTGCAGTCGGCGAAGGTCAAGCACTGGGAATTCCGCAGGGATTTGGTGGACCGCTACTCGGTATTTTTACAGCGAAGAAAGAATTTGTGCGTGCCTTGCCGGGCAGAATTGTTGGGGAAACGACTGATATCGACGGCAAACGTGGATACGTTCTGACCTTGCAGACGCGCGAACAGCACATACGGAGAGAAAAAGCGACATCGAATATATGCACAAATGAAGCACTTTTAGCGTTGTGTTCATTGATTTACCTGTGTACCGTGGGTAAGCAGGGAATTATTGATGTTGGGGAGCTCTGTGTGTCAAAGAGCCACTACTTGCACAGTCGGTTACAGCAACTCAAAGGTTGTACGCCGGCGTTCGACCGAGAGTTCTTCAAGGAATTCACTGTTGAAACAGAAAAACCAGCTCAGGACATTATCAGCGCTTTGCTCGAACACAAGATCTTTGGTGGCGTGCCCCTTTCTTTCTTTAGTAAGGATGATACGAATCGCTTCCTTGTATCGGTCACTGAGAAGCGAAGCAAGGAAGAGATTGACGCCTTTATTGAAGCCCTCGCAAAGGTAGTATAAACACAGACCGTCATTCCGGAAATGAAACTTCTTTTCATCGGTGATATAATTGGCAAGCCCGGTCGCAACAAGGTATGTCAGCATCTTGCCAGAATAAAAAAAGATGAGGGCATATTCTTCACCATTGCCCAGGGTGAGAATCTTGCCGGTGGTATTGGTATCACGGGCAAAACCGCGCAGGAACTTCTCGATGCAGGGGTTGACTGCATAACTACTGGTAATCACGTATGGAAACACAAGGAAATCTACGCATATCTTGACAAAGAGACACGGATACTACGCCCCATCAACTATCCAGTTGGTGTACCTGGACAGGGGTATGCTGTGTATGAAAAGGAAGGTGTTACTATTGGTGTTTTGAATCTCGAAGGTCGCGTTTTCATGCGTGCGTTGCGTGATCCGTTCGCGGTCGGGAAAGAGTGCTGCGCGCATCTTGCTGAGCGGACGAAGAATATCTTTATCGATATTCATGCCGAAGCAACGAGCGAAAAGAAAGCAATTGCTTTCTACCTCGCAGAATATGCAACGGCGGTTATCGGTACACACACGCACGTACAGACAGCCGATGAGGGAGTTATCAACACAAAAACTGCATACATTACAGACGTCGGCATGGCCGGTTCACCAGATTCGGTACTCGGTCTTGTGCCAGATGATATTATACGGTACTACCTACTGTCGATTCCACAGAAATTTAAGGTCGCTAAGGAGAATATTGTCGTTAATTGTGTAATCGTGGATTTTGACGAAAAGACGGGCACAGCACATTCAATCGCCCGTTACAACTTCTAAACCGACCAGAGCGCTACCCGTATTTTTCGTAGGATACAATTTCCGCCAACGGCTTTCTGCCTCGATCTTTGGCTTCCTCGGCCGCGTAGCCGATCGGCGTCAGCGCAACAACCCGTACATCATCAGGCACGTTGAGGATTTTTTTCACCTTCTTTTCTTCAAAGGCGCCGATCCAGCAGGTTGCGAGTCCTTCATTTGCTGCGGCAAGAATCATATGTTCGAAGGCAATTGTCAGGTCAATGGCAAATGCACTCATGTAACCACCCATACGCCCCCAGGCGATTTTCTCTGAAGAACAACCGCAGAGTATAACATCGGCTTGAGCAATGAACCTTTGGCCACGGCAAGCATCGATCAGTTGTTCTTTCGTTTTCTGATTCCGTACTACAATGAAATGCCATGGTTGAATGTTTTTTGCCGACGGTGCACCACGGCCAGCCTCGAGTATTCGGTTGAGTATATCATCTGATACTGGATCTGGTTTGTATTTTCTGATACTTTTGCGTTGCTTGAGAACTTCGTAAAATTCCATGTGCATCCTCCTCATACGAGAGAGCTCGTGTGCCCGGTACTATGAAGCCCGTACTAAGCCGGTGCAATCCACGGTTTCACGAGCTGACCAGGTACGTGTACTTTCGCTTTCCGTCGGCGGGAAGCAGCAGACTTCGGATACAGCATCGGTTTTATGCTTGCAAGAATTCGCTGTATGTGCATGACGGCACTGCTGTTGCCGCAGGCGCTGTATGACTTGAGCCGCGCTTCATATACCGAACAGTTGTCAAAAAATGTTAGTATGTCTTGAACGGTGATTGGCCGATCGATGATCCCCACACCGAGCCCGCTCTGCTCTAAGAAAATTGCATTGAGCGTTTGCTCGAGAATGCCACCGTTCGGCATCACGAGCGCAGGTTTTCCTAAGTAAAGCACCTCGCTGATAAGTGTGAAGCCAGCAGTGCAGATTACTGAGTGACATGTGGCAAGATCATGTAGGAAACCTTTGATTGACGGTTTCTTGAACTCCAGGTTGCGATAGCGGTCAGCCCGTGCAGGTATACTAAAATTATAGATGACGAAACGTTTCTCAATTCTGCTCAAGGTTTCGAGAAATTGCTCTGTTCCTTCAGATTGATTGAAATAGACGACCACGTGGTCGCCGCGTTGCGGTTTGACCTTCTGTATCTCGTCACGGATTATTGGCGGTATGAGAGTTGTTCTGTGCGGTTTTTTGAGTGGAGGATAGAAGAACGTTGATATGAGAATGTGCTCTGGTTTCTTCGGTGCGATCAGTTTGATGGTGAATGCCGTGATTACTGCATCAAGCCAAGAATGTGGGGGTAACGTGTATTTTGTTTCCGTAACTATGTGCTGGTGGTCAAACGAGATCACCGGAACCTTGAGGTGTCTGGCAGCTCGTGATGAGAATGCCTCGAAATCAGTGATGAGAAGATCTGGTTTGAATGCAGCGAACCGAGCGGTGAGATCGGATATGATTTTTCGTCGATTAATGATGTACTGGAAATTCCTATAGAGTGTGTGTAACGGCCGCAGTTTGTTACCATTCACTTGATGGCGCAGTGCCGGAACATCGAGCACGTGCTCACCACGCGACTCGAGAACCTGTTTCGATGTTCCACCACAGCAGAAAAGTATTTCGTGCCCAGACTTTCTGAGTTCATCAGATATGGCAATGACGCGGGATGCGTGCCCGCGACCTTGCCCACTGAGTGCGTAGATAATGCGTGCCATTTAGTTAGGTGCTAGGTTTTGGGTCTGCAACCTCAAGCCCGTTTTATGGAATGTCCCGCTATAGGTTGTGCTACGACGATTGGTCATATGCCATAGGCCATTTGCCACTCGCGATCCCTCGTGTTCACTCGGAATACTGAATTTTGTGGTTGCATGTGAAATGCGAGCAAAATTCGTACGCACCCGACGCGATTCGAACGCGTAACCTGCGGAGCCGGAGTCCACCGCTCTATCCAATTGAGCTACGGGCGCATTAATAGGGCACAGGATACAGGACACAGGAAACAGCTCTTCTTGGCCTATGGCAAATAGCATATGGCATAGAGTATTTTCACTTGCCATCCGCGATAAGCCATGTGCTCGCCAATCTGTTTGCCGAATCTCAGGGCACAAGATACAGGATACAGGAAACAGCTTTTCTTGGCATATAGCTGGTGGCGTATTGCATATAGTCTGCCAAAGGCCATATGCATTACGCCATGTGCTCGATAGCAGAGTTATCGGTCGTGGATTAGCAGTCACTTCTGACAGAGTATAGCAATTTTGTTAATGGAGTCAATGAACAGTTTGGCCACGTTGTGTGCGGGGGCGTGAAAGGTGCTATTTGCTCTACCGGAATTCAGTACCGTTGGTGCCGTTAGCTTCCTCAAATGTGAATTCCTTTTCATTAAAGAGTTTCAAGCAGACATCAACAACCTCTGGTTCGTATAGAACGCCTTTTTTGTCTTTAATCTCATCAAGGGTTGTTTTGATACCGCGGGTCGGACGGTACGGACGATTTGATAACATCGCCTCGACAACGTCGGCAACCGCGAGGATCTTTGCTTCGAGCATAATCTCTCCATCAATCAATCCCCGAGGATAACCAGAGCCATCCAGTCGTTCATGATGCTGTATGATGATTTCCGCAACCGGCCACCTGAACTCGATATTTTTTAGTATTTTGTAGCCAACCTCTGGATGTGTTTTCAGGAGGGCGAACTCCGATTTAGTTAGATTTGTCGGTCTACTCAAGATTTCAGCAGGTACGTATATTTTCCCGATGTCATGAATGAGCGCGGCGATGTGTAAACCCTTGAGTTGATTCTTAGGTAAGTTCATCTCTTTGGCGATTGCTATGGCAAGCGCAGCAACGCGCTGCTGGTGTCCAGCCGTATAGGGATCGCGTGTTTCGAGGATCTTTGCCATGGCGCGTAGGGTATTCTCGATCGTTGCCTCTAACTTGTGCAGACTCTGTTTGAGTTCGGATTCTGCTCGTTTTCGTGGGGTTATGTTACGTACAACGGCAATGACTTCATTTCCATTTAGAGGCACAATGCGGGCTTCGTACGAGAGTAAGCCATTGGGGGTTTTCATTTCATATTCGAGTGGTTGGGTTCTTCCTGTATCAAGCGCCTTGCTGATACGGTCGAGAATAAGATTGACGTAGTCTTCTGGAAATCCTGTTTCACGGATGTTCTTGCCAATAATTTCGCTGCGCGGAACCGCTAAGTAGACGTCACGATCTGCTTTGAAATCGAGATACTTACCATCACGGGTAAGCACAAGCATCATGTCAGGGATTGCTTCGAGAATTGCTTGGTTGCGCGCGACGCTATCGCGTAACATTTGTTCAGTCCGCCTGCTTTCGATTGACAGTCCGATTTGACTAGATACGAATTTCAGGATTTCGAGTTCTGTCTCACCAAACGCGTCCTCGTCGCTATAGCTCTGTACGACAATCGCACCAATAACATCACCCCGTACTTTGAGGGGAACGCCGAGCCATAACTTTGCTGGTTGACCAGATATTTCGATCTCGCCGCTTTTGATCATTCTGTGAATGTCGCGCCAGGTGGCGAGCAGCGGTCTGTCATTACGTATTACATAGGCGGTGAGCGTCTTCTTTGCTGGAAAACTATCAGCGCCTTCCTTTTCGCTGGCAACATAGGGGAGCGTAATCGTGTCTGTATTTTTGTCATACAGTGCAACCGAGAAATTACGTGTATCGAGGACAGCACCTAATTCCTTGCGGATGAGCTCTATGAGCTCACTGAGGTCTTCAGTTGTGAGTGCAGCCTGCGCGATTTGGTATTGTAGCTGCTGGATCTCCTCCGCACGTTTCCGTTCCGTAATGTCGATACTGTGACCGAGGAACGCTTCCTCGTTGTTGTACAGAATGGGGTGGACACGTGATATGAGGTGTGCGATTTCACCGTCCTTACGCCTGAACCTCAGGGTATGTTCATTCGGTGCCGGTTCGCCCCGTCCGCGCAGCTGTCCTCCCTGCGCACGTGCGCTTCGATCCTGTGATACGACCAGTGTGTTTGGATCAATGGTAAGCAGCTCTTCGCGGGAATACCCAGTCATTTCAGCAAACGCGCGGTTGACAAAGAGGTAGCGTTTCTTTTTGTCGTTGTAGATGTAGATACCAATCAATGTTTCTTCAGTGAGAATTCGGTAGTGCTCAGCATTTTCACTTCGCTCGGTCTCGGCCTGTCTCTTTTTGTCACTGCTCTGCGCCAAGCCGCTGGCACGCGCGCTTATTTCGTTAATTTCTTCAATGATTGACTTGTTTGTTTCCAGGTTTTGCGCCATTCATTAACCCCTATATAACACTTAAGTCTAAGAAAAATTGGTCCTCGGCAGCATGATTGTTGCTTCTTTCGTATTAGCGACGCAAGACTTAAACCTACCAATGACTCACGCTCTAATTTCTACACGTAATTATAGACATATCTGCTTATTTGTCAAGTCCTGGGACTCATTGAGTATATCTTGAAATAACGTGTCTTTGTCACATGAAGCGGAATCATGTATGTTTTGGCTTGATATTTCATACCTTTTCAGAGCATCTTGACACTCAAGAGAGAATCAGTAGACTAGCTATGTGGTTGTGAAAGCGAGGGTGTATGAGAGTGCTTATTATAACCGTAGGTGTTGTGTTCTTGATTTGGATACTGTCCCTGCTCATACAGCACTTTGATAAGCGGAAACGGGAGCAGGATATACAAAAACGCCTCGACGAGAAGAAAAAAGAAACCGAGGAAGATCGCCCATTCCGGCGCTAGGCCAAACAGCTCACATTCGCATACTCCCTCTAAATCAGAAGGAGGAGAGAGAAAAGGAGGCGTAATGAGGAGGTAGCATAGCTGTTAGTCGGACTCTCCCCCTTCATTCTATCACACCTCTCCGAATATTAGACAGCACACAGCGCGAGAAAGTTTACCGATGATAGTCGCGGCTGACAAGTTACGTGCTCACAAGAATGTTGCGCAGGACATGAACATGGCTACAATTGGTTATGTATCTATGACGAGGAGGCGCTTATGTACAAAATGCGTATAACCTACGTAATTTCCATGATGCTTGTCTGGACATCATGCGTGTGGGCACAGAATCTTACTGGCAAACTGACACAGCTCATGCGTGTTGATGAAGAGATTGAACAAATTCAACTCATCAATGATATTCTGGGATATCGCCCAACAGCCAACAATATCATGGAAGCAATAAGTAACATCACATATCAACCGCATCCCTCCGGCACGTTTACGCGCGAAAACTTGTGTATTGATGGTGTGAGACGTCGTTACTATGTGCATGTTCCATCGAGTTACCAACCCGGGGTTAAAACGCCACTTCTTGTTTATCTCCACGGCGGTGTTTTGAGACGAGAGCTCATTGAGGATATGGAAATTGAGGAATTCGAGTTGGTGACCCTGGCCGATGAACGTGGATACATCGTTCTGTTCCCGCTTGGTCAATTTGGTGCTTCGTGGTGGGATTCAGTCGGCATGATCAATGTGCTTCAACAGATCCGCAAAACTAAACAGGAGTTCAATATTGATGATAATCGTGTCTTTATGACTGGCTTCTCTGACGGTGCTTCAGGTTCATTCAATTTTGCTATGTGCTATCCCACTCCTTTTGCGGGGTTCTTGCCCTTCAACGGTCATCCGGGTGTTGGTTCTGCTGCTGGCGGTATGCACACGTATTTTGTCAATTGTGCGAATCGCCCTGTGTACGTGATTAACACCGATGAAGATGAACTGTATCCAGCCGAGACAAAGATGAGACCGATGATGGACCTTGCGCTTGAAGCTGGTGCTGATCTCATGTACCGTATCTACACGGGCATCGGCCACGATTTCGACTACCTGACAACCGAGCTGCCACTTATCGCACGATTTATGGATACCCATCCGCGTTCACTGAACCCGCGCATAGCATGGGAGAGTGCTGATCCGGGAAGGCAGTGTGTGTGGCTGTCGATTGATTCAATTGCTGGTGGAGGACATGCTGATTGGTACAAAGACTACAATATGAGACTGATTGATGATCGTGTCGCGTTTGGGTTTATGCCTGATGATTATCACACAACGTTAGATTACACAGTAATTGACACGGTTGCGCTGTTTGGTTTGTTCAAGAAAACGTCGTTTCAGGGACCGGGTGTACGCATTGATAATGTTGTGGGCGACAGCACGCTCTGCGCGTTGACTGGACTTATGGCCGGCGATATCATTGTTAAGCTTGACGCCATGCCCGTGAACACAATCAGTGATGTGGATGAATACAAACGCGGTAAGAAACGCGGCGATAGTGTATACATCGCAGTACTGAGAGATGGTAAGGTTATGGAATTCGCTACGAAATTTCCAGACCCGACGACCTTTGATTTGCATACGCGCACAAAACCGTCAGGTCGCATTGAGGGATACTTCTGCGCCAACACGTTTACACTGAAGACGTCGCAGGTTGGTGCGTTCACCCTGTACCTGCATCCTGACATGGTACAGTTTGACCAGAATGTCGTTGTCAACGTGAATGGTCGGGTTGTATATGATCAACTGGTTGAACCATCACCTGGCTTTCTGTTGTACAATTTTGCACAGAACCGAGACCGTGAGTTACTTTTCGTGAATAAAATTAGTATCAAGTTGTAGCATACAACGTCCGCAGTGGCATCCGACACGTAGCGCCGTTCTGAAAGCGAGGTGTGAGGGAGCATGCCAGCAGCACAGAGCAAAGTGAGAACCATCCCCATTGATCAACCATTCTTGCGTGGACTCGCCACGTACATTGCGGATAAACACAAAGCTTCTCTCCCCGATCTCTCACGGGTACTCATTGTATTTCCGGCACAGCGGAACAAACTGTATTTACGTCGGTATCTACTGGAAGCACTCGGTGCTTCGGGTATGATGCCACCGACCATGATGACGGTTCGAGAACTCCTCGGCGCTATTTATGAGGCTGCCGGCGGTAGAACGGCGCTAACCCTCAGTCCAATTGAGCGGAGTTTTTTTCTAAAAGAAGTAATTGACACACATAAGGTTGAGTTCTGGCACGATGTACCGTTTTTACGATTTATCACGATTGGCGACCGACTGCTCACATTCTTTGATGAACTGGCACAGGAACACGTGACCATTGATCAGATTGAAGAGATAGTAGAGGCTGGTCACTATCCCGAAAAGTACGTTGCCGATGAGCTTCCGATTATGAAACAGATTTATCATGCATATCGAAACAGACTGAAAGAAGAGCAATACTGCGACGCCATCGATATGTATACGACCGTGTATGGACAGTTTGATCCACAGCAGTTCAACGAATACACTCACATTGTTATTGCTGGACTCATTGCACCAACCGTCGTCGAGGTATCGGTTATCAGCCGAATACTGGAATCCCTGCCTGCCGAGCTCATTCTGCACTCCGACTGTACAGCAATTATGAAGTCACTGAATACAGATCATCCGCTGTATGCCCATAGTAGACTCATGCAGGCGCTCGCCCTGAAAAAGGCGCGTGCGCTGTCAAAAGGGTTCCGGTCAGCTCCACCAGTCATTCATGCGCGCAGGCTGGAGAGTATATCTCAACAAACACTCTACATGAAGGAGTGCTTATCATCTGCGCTCACACGTCATGAACCGAGTCGCATCGCGGTCATTTTGACCGATGAGACTATTGTCGACACAGTCACCGAGGTGCTCAGGACGGCAGGCATAGAATACAACCTTTCAGCCGGGCTCATGCTCGCGCAATCCATACTATATTGCTTTCTTCAGCTCTTGCGTGACGTGACCGCAAGTAATTGCCACTACCGTGCGTTGTTTGCCTTTCTGCGGCATCCTCTCGTTAAAAATGCCGTGGTTGATGGAACTCCGCTTCGAAAACACATCTATCATCTCGAGAGAAAAATGATCAAGCAAAAGGATAATTACTTTGAGGCAGAGAAGTACAAAAAAGACTATGCCGAATTGTGCTGTTTTCTTAGCGAGTGTGTTAGTACCATTCAGAAGCAACGTCCAATTGATGAGTATCTGTACGGTATAGCGGCTTTGCTCGATCGCGTGATTTCGTACAACGAAGATGTAGTGACGAAAAGGCGACCAGACATCAAGGCGCTTACTGAAGAGTTGAACTCACTGGCGCAACTGCGTTTCGAGAGAAAACATGAAAGCGGTGTTGACATGCTCGATTTTGCACTCTCACTCATGAAGCAGGTGCGTTACACGTCATACGGCGATCCTATGAAAGGTGTCCAGGTCATTGGGGTGCTCGAGGCTCGTAACCTCGATTTTGATTGTATCATCCTTCCATCAATGAACGAGGGCATTTTCCCAACGCGCAGTGAAAAAGATCTGTTCATTAATCAATCTGTTCGTAAGGAGGTTGGGCTGCCATACGATAAGGAACGGGAGAATCTTTTTTACTACTACTTCAATGAGCTCACCAATGGCAAACGAGAAGTCTATCTGTCATATATTGAAGAAGAAACCCGTGACGTGCGATCACGTTTTATTGATTTTCTTATTGACCAAGGTGTGACATCCGTTGATGAGACGAAACTACGACTTGAGAGTACTGTGCTCGAATATCTGCCGCGGTACGTTACAAAGGATGCGCATGTATTTAAGCGCCTGCGGATGATAGTGTCCGGTAAGGGGCTCAGTCCGACGCACTTACGCGACTATTGTCAGTGTCCATACCGTTTTTACCTTAAGTACATTCTTCGTATACAGGAGCCTGAGGATATTGTTGAGGAACCTGGTGCTCGTGAGTGGGGGAATGCAATGCACCGTGCTCTGCACTACTTCTACCAGTACGACGTGCAACATGGATACACTGAAAAAGATGTGGAGAGAGTGCGCGCGCTTCTGGATGAACGACTCGTTACCGCGGTTCGCAACGAAATTGCGCGTATTCCAAAAAAGGTCATTGAGTTCGATATTGAGCTGTATAGACGCCGAATGGCGCAGGTTATCAAATCTGATGTACAGCGCTTCGAGGAAGGATTTCGGGTCGTTACAGAAAGACTAGAGAAATACGTGAACGCAGATGTGCTGATTGGTGACGTACGGGTGAATCTCTTTGGCCGTGCTGACCGTGTTGATGAGAGAGATAGTATGTATTACGTTATTGACTACAAATCAAAAGTGCCAGCAGCGAAGCACTATGCAGTTGGGTCTGACTTTCAGGAATTCCAACTACCACTGTATGCACTGATGATGATCAATCAAACACACGATAGAATCGGGGGTCTTGTCTACTACGATTTATCCAGAAGTGTACGCATCGTGTCAGTGGCAGATGAGGACACAGTGGAAACGTACCTGAACGATTTCCGGGAGAAGATACTCATTCCAACACTTACCGAATTGCTTAATCCGGACGTACCATTCAGTCAGACCAGTGAACCTGAGTCATGTCGTTATTGTCAGTACAAACATATGTGCGGGGTAACTGATGTTTAGAAGAATAGACAACATCGCTCTCAGGTCATCAGCCGGTGCCGGGAAGACGCGTGAGCTCACGAAACGCTTTTTACGGTTGTATCTTGATGATGCGTATACACTTGATTCTCTGTATGCAATAACCTTTACTAATCAAGCAGCATTCGAGATGAAGACCCGTATACTACACTACCTCGACATACTCGCCGAGCAGATGGCAACCGATGAATCAGAACAGGATATAATAGACTACTTCGTTAGCGTGTTTCCTGACATTAAAGAGAGGGCGCGCCGCAAAAAAACGTACTTGCTCAATAATCTCGCCGAATTGCACGTCAGCACCTTTCATAGTCTTTTTGCAGCCTTTCTTTCGAGCATCCCATTTGCTGCCGGTATCCTGCCCGGCTACAGTGTCATTGATGATGTGCGTGAACAGCTTCTCTATGAAGAGGTGCTCAATGTCTATTTCGAGAATGTTTTCAAAGATACAGGAGCGCTCAATGCAATCAATGAATTACTCAAACAGACAGAGATTGCGCCGAAATACCATGTGCAGCAAATCTACCAGTCCGTTATGCCGTGGCTCGGATTTCTCCGCGGATTGGGCACAAGAGGTTCAGCGATTACTACAGTCTCTCGTTCGGCAGACATATTCGTGCGGACGCTCCGCGCCATGAAGCAGTTTGTGCACGAGAATAGTGCTGCTGGTCGCACGAAGCGTGGCGAACTCAATAGTAACCTACAGAAGGTGCTCGACATCGTAGACAACTTCGTCACATCAAAGGACTATGACGTGTTGGAACAATCGACGGGTGGCCGTGCGATTCTCGACGGTAGCATTGCCACAAAGAAATACATACGTGACTTCTGCCAGCGCTGTGGCGCGAAGTCACGACAATTCGACAAGATTATTTCTGACCTGCAGCGCAGTGCGCGTCAGTACATCGGGGCGTGTTCTGACCGGGAAATCCTCCTTCATCTTATGCCGATCCTCAATATTCACATGTGTTTTGAAAAAGAAAAGCAGCGGCAAAACGTTATCAGTTTCGATGACATTGAAACGTACACGCTACGTGCCCTGCGTGATAACCCTGAGACAGAGTATCTATACTTCAAGATTGGTACTGAGATACAGCACCTCATGATTGATGAGTTTCAGGATACGAGTCACCGACAGTTAGAGATTATTGATCCACTGATTGAAGAGATAACAGCTGTTGCACCTCGTGAAAAAAGCATTTTCTATGTTGGTGATCCGAAACAGGCAATATTCAGATGGCGTGGTGGTACGTCCGAACTTTTTGATACACTCCTGGAGCGGTATCGCGGCAAGATTAAGAAACAGGAGCTCGTGGTTAACTACCGGAGTAAGAAAGAGATAATAGATTTTGTGAACCATGTGCTCGAGCAGAGTGACGAGCCAAAACCAGATAACTCCGGTGGTTGGATCCGTGTGGAAATGTGTGGCACGTATGATGACGTAGAGTCAGGAAATGAGGCGGTCATTAAAAGAACAACATCACTTATACGCAAACTACATGACCAGTACGGTTATGTCTATGCTGATATTGCTATTCTCGTGCGGGGAAATAGATTTGGCGCAGCCATGGCCGACCACCTCGCGCAACAGAACGTGCCGTGTGTGAGCGGTTCACGTGCTGACCTCATGAGCGACTGTGACGTCCTTTTTATTCTCGATTTATTGAAATTTCTTGATAATCCTGAAGATGATTTTGCATTGCTGCACGTATTGCTGTCGCCTTTTTTCAATGTAAAAGAAGAGATAATTCGCAGAATCAAGGGCACACGCAGAACACTGTATATGAGCCTCAGTGATATGCATCCAGAGTGGCACATCACCCAGAAGTTAACGAGGCTGCTTGCGCGCGTTCAATTTCTCAATCCGTATGGGCTCATTTTTGCTGTATATCGAGAACTCGGCATAAAACTTTCGTATTCGCTCACCACGCTGCTCGACATTGCCCTTGAGTACACGCAGACCAGTGAAGGTCAGCTGACCTCATTTATCGCGTGGCTCGAGCAGGTCGGGCACTCAATTGAGATCAGGGCAGCCGATACTGAGGGCGTCCGAGTCCTCACCGTGCACAAAGCAAAGGGTTTGGAATTTGACGTCGTGATCGTCCCTGAGACCAACGATCCTTTGAAATCTTATGAAAACAGACAGTTGCTCTTCTCATACAAGGATGGAGCGATACCTGACCGTATCTACTGGCGGAAGTACGGTAAACACATACCTGAGCTCAGGCGCGCAGAGTACGAGCGCATACGGCATGATGAGCTCAACCTTCTGTACGTGGCACTGACCCGTGCGAAAACCGGCGTTTATATTCTCGGATACAATCACCCACAGAGGAAACTCGGGTTCTGGTTTGGCACGATTTGTGAAAAGCTCGGTGCCGAACAGTATTCAGTTGGTGACGTAGTAGCAAAGCCCGTGCGAGAGCGGGCACGAAAGGAAAAGACATACGGCGTAGTGAGTGAGGAACATCCCGCTGTCCACGAGGAGCGGGAACTGTATTCACCGACTGAGCGGGGTATTGAAATGCTCGACACCCAGCGTAGAAAGAGCATGGAGTTCGGGTTGATTATCCACGATGCACTGAGCCGGATCGCGTGGCTCGACGGCATAGATATTAACGAATGCATTGCGCACATGATTGATCGCGTTCTGCGTAAGCACGCGCGAACACCAGGACACAGTGAAGAGATACGGCAGAGATTGCAGTTCTTGCCTGAATTACTCAATGACCCGGATGTGCGATTTGCCTTCTATCGGGATGACCGTGACATCCAGTGTAGGACCGAGGTACCGATATATTTTGAGGATGGGAATAAGGATGTCTCCGGGTATATTGATCGGCTCCTTGTTGAGCCGGATACTATTACGATTATTGATTTCAAAACGGGCGAAGATAAGAGTGAATACAAGCATCAGATGCGTGTGTACGCACAGGGGATTCAAAAGATCTATCCTGGCATGCCGGTCTCAGCATATTTGATTTTTCTTGACAAGAAAAGGGGAGAGCGGCTCGTCAGGATGTAGGTTGTTCAGGCTAGTCTTGCGTATCGCCAAAGACTTTCTTTTTTACTGGTCGTTCCTCTCTGATAATACCGAGATTGTAATCTGACACACGCATGCCCGGCACAACATAAACGTACGGCACCGTTGTTGTGAGCATTGTCTTTTGTGGTAACACCCTCGGTTCTAGTACATACGTGCCGGGAACAAGGTTGGCAAAGCGGAACCTGCCGTTCTGGCTTGTCGTTGTGAGATACCCGTTCAGGGCAAGGACCGCATTAGGCACACCTGCCTCGTTGTCATCATGTGCGCCGTTCTTATTTTCATCAAAGTAGATCATGCCTTCAATCGTACCCAGTTCCTCGAGTGAAAAGTCGACCCGTTCTTTTGAGAACAAGCCAGTGGTCACTGCGACCGTACTTTTTTCTGTACCAATTTCTGCTGGCAATGAACCAAGTTTGAGGTTCATGTTGTGCGGACCAGCTTTCACGAACGAGAATGAATAGGATCCGTCATGCGCGGTCATTGCGGCTTTTGTGTTATCGAGAATGACTTCGATATCCGGAACCGCTTGGTCTTCCACATCGTATATGCCATTATTATTGACATCCATGTACACCCTGCCATACACTGAGCCGAACCCGATTTCGTCAAACAACATGGTGTTTGACAAGCTGAGTGAGACAAAGTGATCGTCCAGGCCGTTCTGTCTGAGATATTCATACGTGCAGTTGATGTTGAAGTTCTGTATTGTTCGGAATGAGACTTCAGCACCGGCTGATTGCCGTGCGTGGCTGTTTTCCCACACGAGATTCAAGAAATTCCTGAACTTGATCGTCGGTGAGACTGTGAAGATGCTCCCGAGTTGGAACAGTATACCCTCAAAGAGCTGGAGGTTCTGCCATAGCCGTACGGTGCTGATGTCTTCTTCAAGCTTCAGTCGGTATACTTGCCGTTCGCTCGACCAGGTGTACTCAGTACCAACGCCAACCCGGTGGTGCCGCCACTTTGCCTGGATATGCTGCGTTGCAACATTGCTCTGCCGTGCGTAATTAACACTGTACCGTGTTTCTGGATACGGAAATTTGGATACTGCCGTACTCCATCCGGCGTAAAAATCGCGGTACGATGAGTAGGCAATGTCCTGTTCGAACTGCAGCCATCTAAGTGGTTTCTGGTACAGGTCAAAGCGTACCCTGCTTCCGGAAAGTGCCTTCAGATTTCCCGGTGTAACATAATTGCCTGAAATTTTTCGAAAATAGGCGTGTCCACCATACTGCTGTCCGGTGTACTTGCCGCTTAGCGCCAAACAGGCACCAGGGCCTTCATTCGAGAAATTTGCCCACAGTTGCGACTGAAGAGAAAGATTATCACCGATTTTGACTTTCGTGTTAGTGCCAAATGCATTATTCTGTGTAATGCTCTCATGGGCGGTGTTGTCACTTTTTCTTACAAGAAAGAATTCAATGGGTATGCGATACCAGAGGTACCTGCGTACTGTTGCACCAAAGGTATGTTTATTGTCTTCGAACGTTGGCGGCAGCGCAGTGGTCATGTCCCGTGTCTTTCCCAGAAAAATATCAGCATCTCGGCTGGTGATGGTGAGACCCCAGACATTGAGTACGGTACTAAACGGTGAGTTAATATAGTATGGCCGTTCACCAATGGTCAACTGGTAGTATCTGAAGAGCGAGTCGATTGCTACACTGAAACTCCTCGGTCCAAAGTCATCGGTTCTTTTTTCCAACGTGAGTTTGACATCATACCGTCGCAAGGCGTAATTGACGTAGAAATCGCTGATCGAGTAGTCGCCGAGCTTGTGAAATGTATAGAATGAAGTGCTCAAGCGACTTCCTGGTGTCAGTATGAGAAAAATGAGCAGAATGTTCACCGCTGAAACATCCTCTCGCCTTCGATGAGTTCGAGCGCACCGTAGTCAAACAGCACCTTGACCGAATACGTGCCACTACCCAACGGTTTTTCGATCGGCAGCACGAGCCGACGGCTATGGTTAGGTAACACGACAAATTCATGGATCGAATCTCGTGTGACTACGTTGTCCTGGAATGTAAGTACTGTTGCTTCACCTTTCACCCGCAGGTGAATATTACTTGCGTTTCGGAACACGACATAGATGCTGTCTCGGATAATGTCGAGGCTATCAATAATTGCATCTCTCATAATGAGCTGTGATACTGGGTAGTAAATCGGTACGCCTATTTCACCTGCGACGCTCACGGTCGGCTTGTACTGGGTCGGGATCGGCTGCGATCTGAATATGAGCATGCCGTTGTATTCTGGTATCTCTGATTGTGCTGGTGCTCTGAAGGTCATGCGCACGTATTGTCGACCGTGTGGTGGAACAAAGAACTCTTCTGGATTGACCGTTGCAAATGGCGCTACAGAATTCGGTTTAGTACCTGGTTCAAAGAATGTTACCTTTCCAGTTCTGTCAATGTCAAAATCCTCGAACAGCGATCTGATCCTCAGTGAATCTTCCGAGAGATTCTGTACCTCAAGCACCTCGGTGATTTCGCCGGCACCGAAAAGTGCCTTATCAACCCGTGCGGGACCAACCGTGAATCCCAAGTAACTCATGAGTACAATGATTGTTATGTTCATAGGCCAAAAACCCGGTAATAAATAGTTATTGTCGAATTCGTTGATTCATCGTCAGTGTCAGTTTTGAAAATGAAATCCTGGGGACGGTAGAAGCGTCGAAAGCCAGGACCGCTAACTGGGAACTGTTCGATCTGCTGATACAGTGTGCTGTAGGCTTGCCAGTTACCGCCCGGAGGGTCAACACCAGCCGGAGGAAGTGGTTCACCATCTGGCGCAAAATACAACTGGTTGAGCAGAACTGATGGTGCAAAGTCACCGTTTCCCCTCGTTGCCAGATACATGGTCGAGACATCATGGCGTGGTCCGATGCGCTGGTGTCCAACAAAAAGGTCAATACCCTGCGGGTTGACTCCAGACGCCATGGTTGGAAAGTAGTAGGTCGGGAAGACCATGGGTGGATATCCAGCGAGCGCAAGGTCAAACTCGACATTTGCATCAATCTGCATGATGAGCCGTGTTCGCGCAAGCAGTAGAGAAGCCGATAAGATAAGTAGCTCAACAACGACTTTTCTCATCGGCTTCCCTACCTACTCTTTTGTTTGTTCGACCGAACCAGATACTACTGTGCGTACAGACGGTAGTATATGATTACAGTTGCCCCGGCAGTCGGGTCATCATCCGTTTCTGCCTGGAACACATAATCCTGGTTTCGACTTGACCAACCAGTTGTTTTTCCACCGCTCGCAATGCCGACGTACGCATTGGTGAAGGCGGTCCATCCGGCTGGCGGGTCAATTCCATCAGGAGGATTACCTGTACCGTCGATGGCATAGTATAGCTGGTCAAGGGCAATAGTCGGAGTGAAGTCTCCACTACCTGACGTTTCAAGTTGCCAGATCATAACACCCGAGTTTGAAAAGACCTGCAGGTCAATGCCATCAGCATTGCCACCAGCAACGAGGGTCGGATCATAGTAGCCAGGGAACGCGGCAGGTGGATAGGTAACGCCTGGGTCGCTCAAATCAAACTCTGTATTGCCATTAACGTACAAACCAATGCGCGATGGTATCCGGACCGTCACTAGGAGTGTGTCGACGAGCGTATCGCCCGGTGCAAAACCCATGTAACGGGTATCAGCAGTATAAGCAGCGTTCCAAACTTTTTCATGTTTCCTCCTTTTTATTACGCTACCTATAGGGGAGGGTACTTCACTTCTAGAAACTGCTAGAATTTGTTTTGATACTAGACTTAAGTATTGTCTAACATTATTATACACAAAATCGAAACTTTGTCAAGAGTTTGATGGCCTTCTCCACAGAAGAGGCGCTGTTCCGCGAGATTTATATTTATGGTCGCCATCCTACCTCGGGATTGTGCCATTATATCGATAAGGTTCTTTTTTGTCAAGGGTTTTCACGATCCGACAGCGGTTTTGTGGAGTGGTGTGCTGTGAGACCAAGGGTATTTGTCGGCAAACCGTCATTGCTTACCGGCTGGACTCATTCAGCATGAACCTATGGCCATGCGTACATGCTGCCAACCTGGTCCGCTTACGCACTCTCAACAGCCCGGAGATTTCATTCCTTGGCTAAGCAACTGTACAATCGCACCATTGTACAATTGCACAATTGTATAATGGTTGTACAATCATCGAATCCGCGAGAGAAACACACCACTGCACGACTCCGGCACTACGACAATTGTCGAAGTGCCGTATCGTCGCTACAGTAAGGTTACATCATGATCGGATCGCAGACCCTGAAACCAAGAACGGGACACGTTATCTGATACTCCAGTATTCTGATAACTACCAGAGTGTATTAGTTGGCAATGTGTCTGTGATGAGGTCGTGGTGGTGATTTGGGGGTGTTGGTTATGGAATGAGGTTTCTATAGAGCCGGTTGGTATTAGTACCACAATAGACGTCAGGAAAATACTCGCTGCCTATCTTAAAGCGTACGCCTTAACCCAGCCCACGTCACGGACTGAGCTAATGCTCTGCCTGAACAATCGCAGTTTTTGCTCAGGTGATTTGTGTCTCAGCCTGAGCACGATTTTACAATCGTCCTTGTGCGCGATCTCACCACGATAGCTCGCGCCATCGAGCATTTTCACTTCATACAGATGTAGTACCTTCATAGCACAGCTCTTACCCGTAAATCTGGGTTGGTCTTGGACCGGGTTTTTCACCGTCATATGGGTTGTACGGTCCCGCAAACGCCATGCTGCCAAAAAAGAGCAGTGCTATGATCGCGATTACGACCTTCCTCATGCTATGCTCCCGTTAAGTTCTTCACAACAATTCATTGTTGTCATCTCAGGGCATATGCCCGTTGCCATCCAACTTCTTGGACTGAACTGATATTATTGCTAAAAAGTCT
>Ga0111198_1038_pt1 | contig 20684 bp, 23 predicted proteins | sample DeeMarSWOR324_28_FD_80370 | JGI IMG/M metagenome (GOLD analysis project Ga0111198, IMG submission 80370) | candidate division WOR_3 bacterium SM23_60
AGCACGCGGTTGATTCTATGCGGCTTGAGACGTTTGTCAGCCAGGCGAGGAGCTACCATAGTCGTTGGATAGCTGAATAGTTGGATTGTTCTATCGTTGACTATCCAGCCATCCAACAATACAACCATGCAACTAAGCCGCTTGACAGGTTTTTTATTCAGGTTATAATACGGCTTAAGGAGGTTATATGCGCTATTTAAAAATAGCAATGCCACTGTTTGTGGTTACCATGCTTTTTGTCGCCTGTCCCAGTAGACAGGCCGTCGAACCGGTTGAGGAACCAATACCATACGAAGAGGTTGAGCTACCGGTTGAATTACCTGAAGAACCCCCAAAACCAGAACTCGTTCTCGAACGCATATTCTTTGACTTTGACAAATCAGACATCAGAATGGATGCTGCAGCAGTTCTAGAAAAGAACGCCGAGATGCTGAAGCTCTATCCGGACGTGAAGGTTACCATTGAGGGACACTGTTGTGAAATCGGTACAGCTGAATACAATCTTGCGCTCGGAGAGCGCCGGGCAAAGGCAGCGCGTGGATACTTGGTCGGTCTCGGAATCGCACAAGATAGACTCGCAACGATCAGCTACGGTGAAGAAAGACCACTCGATCCGAAGAACCTCCCAAAAAATCGGCGCTGCGAGTTTGTCGTGCAATAGTTAAAATATTTTTCGCCACATTCACCAAGCAATGAAACAATACAGAAGAGTTTACCTCTTGCTGTTTTGTGTCACTCTTTTTGTCACAACCGGATGTCTCAGCCGTACACGGTTCAGCAACTACGGCTGGCAACTGGATAGCCTCAAATATTACACAAGAAAAATCGACAGCCTCATGGAACAGCAGAGCGAAGAAATCGCACGATTGCGTATTGATTTCTATACAAAATCAGATGAGCTGAGCGACAAGATCGAGATGCTACATACCCGACTCGGCGACACTGAATCGCAGCTGACGCACATCAGCGAAAAATGGGGGTCGTCGCGTCAGACAGCGGCAGATTCCGAGGATATTTCTCAAATCAGCCCTGAAGCACGTCTCATATATGAATCCGCGTACATCAACTATGTTAAAGGCAACTACCAGCAGGCAATAAGTGGTTTTGAATCGTACTTAGAGATCTCACCTGAATCTCCTCTGTCTGACAATGCACTGTACTGGATCGGTGAATCGTATGCCGCCATGGGCAAAAGCCAGAATGCCGTTGCCTCCCTTCAGGCGTTAATCACCAGATTTCCTGATAGCAACAAAAAACCAACTGCACTCTACAAAATAGCAATCATCTATGAAGAGACAGGCGACACAAAAACTGCAAAGCAGTACTATAACAGAATCATACAAGAGTTCCCAAACTCAGCAGAGGCCGCACTCGCCAGAGACAAACTACAATAGCATAACATAATCATTTTCAGGAGTCGCAGATGAATATATTCCGCATATTTATGGAATCAAGTCTTGCTGCACAGATCATTATGACCGTTCTCGCAATTTTCTCCGTGTGGTCATGGGGGATTTTCTTGAAGAAGCTCTTTGACTTCGCCAATGTAAAACGAGCCAGCAAACGATTTCTTGACAAATACAATTTCCAGCCTGACGTTACGGCATTCGAACAAATGGGTTCCACAGTTGAAAATAATCCCTACGGCAGGATACTAAAAAGTGGTCTCAATGAGTTTCGGAATCTTAAAAAGAGTATACGTAGACCTGCAATGGCGGGCAGTACCGATCAGCAGAACCAGACCCAGGCCATGGATGAACTCTCTGACAACATCCGGCTCGCCATGGAGCGTGCAAAACTCACAGAAATAGCTGCCCTTGAAATATCACTGCCCGTACTCAGCACATTTGTTAGTGTCAGTCCGTTTCTTGGTTTACTTGGAACTGTCTGGGGTATCATGGAGGCGTTCCTAGACATCCGTGCACGGGGTTCGGCTCATATCACGGTTGTCGCACCAGGTATTTCAGATGCCCTCATCACCACTGTCTACGGTCTTCTCGTTGCAATCCCAGCACTGATTTTCTACAACATATTCAGGAGTCGTGTGAATAACTTTGAAAATGAACTAACCAAATTCATTTGCGACGTTTTTGCACAGCTCCGCAAAAAATTGATCAGCAGTGCGCGCTAAACACCTCATTTCAGAAATCAATATTACCTCTCTGGCTGATGTCAGCATCACCCTCCTGGTCATCTTTATGATCACCGCACCGATGATGACACCTGGTATTGACGTCAGCCTGCCACGAACCGATGCCTCACTGCCGCATGATGAGGAGGGTATCACCGTCTCCGTCAAGAACACCGACGAGATCTACATAGACAGTGATCGAGTTACAGTCCAGGAACTAGAAACCAAACTTAAGAGAATTTTGCGGGATAAACCACCTGGTGTGATCGTATATCTGCGTGCTGATGAGAAGGTCGATTATGGCTTTGTCATAGATATTGTCGGCAGAATCAAAAAGGCTGGCGTGACCGAGCTCGGCTTAGTCGCTGAAATACCGCACGAATGAACCGCTTTCACATCATATCAGCACTACTGCACGTGGTTTTTATCGGCATCCTGTTACTCGCTGGGCAAGGCAGTATGAGACCGCTCCCCAAGGTCAATGTGTACAAAGTGAGTATCGCACCGTTACCGCAGCCAAAGGTGATACCCGTTGAAGAACCGGTCACCGAAGAGAAGACAGAGATACCAGAAAAAACGCCAGAAAAAAAAGCACCGCCAGAACAAACACAAAAGCCGAAAGAGACGCCAAAGCCCAAAGAGCCAGCAGAAAAAAAGGTTGTCAAGAAAGGGCTACCTGATATATCACCAAAAATCTACACGGGAAGCGGCAGGGGATTCACCTACTCATACTACCTCAATATCCTCCTGAACAAAATCAATGGAAGCTGGCATAATCCATTCAAGGGAAAGGATATTGTTTTAAGAAGCATTGTCTATTTTGAGGTTGACAAGAACGGCAGAATCCACAATGTGCGGCTGGAAGAAAACTCTGGCAACCAGGTGTATAATGAATCGACCATACGCGCTGTCACGCTCGCCAAGAAATTGCCACCACTACCGCAGGAATTTTCTGATGACTATCTCAAGGTTCATCTTGAATTCCTGACCGGACAATGATTTTACCCTCAAACTCTAAACCCCAAGCTCTAAACCCTAATGGATGGTTCAAGGGTAAGGGTCAGGAAACTCGAGACAATAGTCTTTCCAGCATCCAAACCCTGACCTATCTTCCCTGTCTTAGGATTTGGGGTTTAGGGTTTAGCTTATTGATAGTCCTCTTGCTTACCCTATGCACGCCAGGCACTCTCTTCAGCCAGGAGGTTTACCTCCGCTTGACCGACTACGGTGGTGGAAAAATCAATCTTGTGGTCAAGCCGTTTGGTGTCAAAGACGCATCGGATGATGTTGTCGTGATGACAAAGACTATTGAAACCATTGTGCGGTATGATTTGGATTACTCACTCTATTTTGAACTTTTTGAAGACACAATACTTCCGCGTGATTCAGAAAATCAGGCAGTCGTTGTTGAAGGAATTGGTGAACGTTCCCGTCTGACAATCATCCTCAAGGACCTGGCCTCTCAAGAAAAAATTATGGAAAAAGAGTACATCATTGATGAGAATGTCAGGGAACAGGCGCATCGTATTTCCGATGACATCATCGAGTACACTGTGGGTGAACAGGGAATTGCCTCAACAAAAATCGTATTTTCATACAAAGCATCCGACAGCAAAGAACTAGCAATGATCGACTATGACGGTTATACGTTGACACCGCTGACTAGTAATGGTAAGTACAACCTCTTTCCTGCCTGGGCGCCAGATGGTAAACGTGTCTTGTTCTCAACACACTCTGCAGACCGCCTCAACATCTACCTGTTTGATTTGATTGAACGCAAAATCACCGTTATCTCCTCATTCCGTGGACTCAATTTTGCACCCTGCTGGTCGCCAGACGGCGCCAAAATCTGCCTGAGTCTAACCAAAGATGGTGATTCAGAGATTTATTTGCTCGATCTAGCGACCAGGAAGCTCAACCGTCTTACCTACAATCGCGCGATTGACACATCGCCGACATTCTCTCCGAACAGCCGCGAGATCGCCTTTGTGTCTGACCGCACCGGCAACCCGCAAGTCTACGTCATGGACATTCACGGCGGCAACATTCGTCGTTTGACATTTCACGGGAATTACAATACATCACCAGCGTGGTCACCGCGGGGTGATATCATTGCATACGTTTCACGCGAAGATGACTTGTCCCATCAAATCTATGTAACTGATCCGTATGACTTCTCTCCGGTCCGGTTAACGTCGAATGGCAACAATGAAGAACCTTCATGGTCGCCAGATGGACTCCACATTGTCTATAGCTCAAATGGAAGCGGGCAGTATGAGCTCTACACCATGAATTGGGATGGTTCCCGGAAAAGAAAATTGACCCGGGGGCTCGCTGCCTACGCGCCAGACTGGTCGCCGATATTTAAATAGCGCAGAAGCCGCAGAAACACCACTGAGAACGCAGAATTGCACATTCGGAACGCCAATGGGGATCTTTGGGGTCAGCCCTCGAATTTCGAAACTAATTGACAAGTGACATAGAAATACGTATGATTATGTGATGGCTCGGCCGTACCGATTACAGGGCGAAAATTATCTCTATCACATCATCAGCCGTGGTGACGACCGTAAAAAGATCTATACGATATCGAGTGACTACGATAGGTTCATGGATTATGTAATGAAGGCAAAAACGCGGTATCAGTTCTCCTTGTATGCCTATTGTCTGATGGCCAATCATTTCCACCTGCTTCTGGAGACGATGTTGCCGAACATATCCCGAATTATACATTACATCAAAGGATCATATACGACCTACTACAATATCCGGCATCGTCGTACCGGACATTTGTTTCAGGGTAGATTCAAATCGATCGTGGTCGACAAAGATACGTATTTTTTGGAACTAACAAGATACATTCACCTCAATCCAGTGTATGCAGGGATCGTGCATGATCCTGTCGCGTATAGCCGGTCGAGTTATCGTGCCTATATGGGTAAGAAAGATGAATATATTGATCGAGACAAGGTAAAAAAATATCTGGGAATGACTCGTGCTGAGTATCACGGTTTTGTGCTCGATGGTATGAAGAAGCCCAAGGATCCATTAAAAGAAGTGTATGCGGGGTTTTTGCTCGGATCAGTGGGATTCATCAAAGACAAATTGCAGGATTTAGAAATACAGATCACGAGCGATGATGTAGCTCATAAAAAAGCATTACGGAACAACGCTCAAATCGCAGAGGATATCATTACTGTGGTAAAGCGATACTACGGGACTACGATGAAAGAGATAAGAAGGAACACAGAGCGGCCTATGCGCGGAAAACATGTGTTGGCATATCTCTTGCGGACGTACACTGGTTTATCGAACCGGGAGATAGGAGCATATGTAGCTATGCGGCATTCAGCGGTAAGTAAGGCGTGTATGGCAATTGAACGGTTACTAAAGACAGACAGGAAACTGAAACGCACAGTTGACTCAATAATTTCGAAATTCGAGGGCTGACCCCGATGTCATGACCCCGATGTCACTTAGTAGCCGATACATTCCTTCGGCATTTTACCCATCTTAGTTCCCCAATAGGTTTCGCCGATAAATGTAGGATCGAGAATGTAGTACCTATCATCAACATAGTGGCCAAACGTACTGAGCAAGCTATCTGTCTCCACAGTTATTGGTTTCACACCTAAAGCAACATGATTTGGCCACGTGATGAATAGTATGTCTGAATCAGTGTAACCCAAAACCGCACGCAGCAGGCAGTAGAGAAATACACTACGACCATCACAATCATTTCTTCCTTCATACAGTTGCTTGCTGACACTCTGGATTGGTCGTGTGTCATCGTATACGAAGATACTTTCGGACTGGCACAGTCTCAGTAAGATATTGACCTGGTCAAACTCGTTGAACCCGCTCACGCACAAGGCAAGCTGTCTTACCATATCAGTATTTTCTAGTTCGTGAATGCCTGCCGCGACCATACCATACAGACTTGCCGGAAGATTTCCGCTCCACTCAACTTGATCGATCGGGATACGTACCGTCAGCGAAAATGTCCTGTCTTTGTATACCCAAACAAGAGGAATTGAATAATATGATGTGCTAAACTGAGGGAGACTGTTCACGAGCGGTACTGGCTTCATCGGTTTCTGTTGTACGGTAAGACTTTGGTACGTATCAGCCGGATCAACTCTCTTGAGAGAACCGGTGGGTGTGAACGTGTCAAATTCTTTCAAATAGTACTGTTTTCCGTTCTTCTCGACCCAGTGTCCTTGCCGTATTTGCCAGAGACTATCAAAATGTATCCCAAGGTAGTACTCACTGCCGTTGAAAAAGCACTGTATATCCCAACTCAGCCTCTGCATTATTGCACTCGTTATGAGTACGCTACTTCGTACGTTCGTCCGTCTCTGAGCCAGCACAAACTCGAGTGCATGACAGCGGGTTGAGGAATCATCCTCAAATGTGGAGAACCAGTCAATGAAATGTATCATCATCGCAAATGGATTATCGGCTATACCCTGCTCAACAAAAAGCGACTCCCATTTGATCACCATGGAATCGCTGATTTGATTGTACGACATTTCATAGCACAGTTGTTCATCACTAGCACCAATTCTTACCTTTGATGCATATGCACTCAGTACACCTTTGAATACAACAATAGCTACGATGCCAACAAACAGTATCCCTACCAAAAGAAATACTTTTTTCATATATTCTTAGAAACGCTGTCCTGCAGGGGCAGTAAACTTTATTCTTCTTTCTTGCTGATACTCGTTATCTTAGCTTCCAAATCATCGATTTTTGCCTTTAGTTTTTCCTTCTCGGCTCGCGCAATCTTAACCCTGACACGAATCAAGAGGTAGAGAGTAATAACGATGATGAGGATTTGTGGAATAATAATGGTATGACGTTGGTAGACGAGGCCAAAAATGAGAGTAATAAAACCAATTATCAAGATGCTCATCAATCCTTCAAGCATAAAACCCCCTTCAGGGTAGTTGTATAGTTGAATAGCTGGATAGTTGGATGGCCAACCACCAACCTATCAAACAATAGAACAATCTCAACTATATAACTATTCAACAATCCAACAATCCAACTATTTCCCCCGCACTATTTCTTTCACCCGCATAAGCCGAGTGAGGTCGCCCCTTTCTATTTCCGACAGCTTCAGATTAATGAATTTAATGGTTTCATCAATTGAGGGAATGAGAATGTATTCCAGTGCATTGACCCTCCGACGCGTCTTTTCGATTTCTGTCGCAAGAAGTTCAAGCGTCTTCTCAAACTCGGCGAGCTCGAGAAGTCTCGATATGAGCTGATCAATCTTGAGTAACGCAAGGTCTAAATCACCAGAGGTAGTCATGAATCCGTAACCAATCAGTCCGCCAGAGATCTTCTTTGAGAATTTCGGAACCCTCAGGTTGAGAATTCTCTCCGTGACGTAGTCAATATCGATCGTCTTTGTCGTTGCCAGCAGTGCTTCGTCAGTTGCCTTCGGCGCCTGTTTGCTCGAGGCGAAATAGAAGTATCCGAACGCTCTTTTTAACTCCTCCTCTATTTTTAACCGCAAATCTCTAATTTTGTTCACCAGCATGAGTATCTGGCGCATCAACTCGTCCTGCTTATCTTTGAGCAACTTGTGTCCGCGCCGAGCAATAACGCCTCTGCGCTTGAGACGCAGCAGCTGCATACGGGTAGGTGGAATATCAAGCTTCATAAATCCTCTCTACGCAGAGACCGCAGAAATCACGCGGAGACCGCCAAGGAAAGCCGTCTTACCATTCACAATTGCACCATGTACCACATTGTCACTTGACATTCTGAATTTGACATTACTAAATCTCTGCCTTATCGTAATACTTCTCCAAATACTCATCCCGTACCCGTCTCATCTCACCCCGCGGTACGGTACGGAGCAGTTTCCAGCCGAGATCGAGCGTTGTTTTAATACTCCGTGCGTCCTGCTCACCCTGGGAGATATACTGCTCCTCAAACTCCTGAGAGAACTTCAAGTAAATCTTGTCTAAGTCAGACAGTGCCGCTTCACCAAGTATGACGGATAATTCAGCCGCCTCTTTACCGCGTGCGTAGCAGGCAATCAACTGGTTGAACAAATCAGCATGATCCTCTCGTGTCTTATCTTTACCAATACCTTTGTCCTTAAGTCGTGAAAGTGATTGCTGCACGTCGATTGGCGGCGACACCTTCTTTCGGTACAGTGAACGGGAAAGAATAACCTGCCCTTCTGTAATATAGCCGGTCAAGTCTGGTATCGGATGTGTCTTGTCATCCTCTGGCATTGTGAGGATTGGAATGAGCGTGATTGAACCCTTTTTCCCCTTGATTCGACCAGACCGTTCATACACGGTTGCCAAATCAGTATACAGGTAACCAGGATATCCTCGGCGGCCAGGAATCTCTTTTCGTGCGGCCGATATCTCTCGTAGCGCCTCAGCATAGTTGGTCATGTCACTGAGAATCACAAGTATGTGCAATCCCTTTTCAAAAGCGAGGTATTCGGCAATCGTAAATGCAACACGTGGCGTCGATACACGTTCAATCGCTGGGTCGTCGGCAAGATTGAGCAATAATACGACACGCTCAAGGGCGCCTGATTCTGTGAAATCATCAATGAAAAAATTTGCCTCTTCAAACGTAATTCCCATAGCACCAAATACAACTGCAAATTCCTCCTCTTTCCCAAGCACTTTTGACTGACGCACGATCTGTGCCGCAACGCGATTGTGCGGTAAGCCTGAACCAGAAAAAATCGGTAATTTCTGACCACGCACGAGTGTGTTGATACCATCAATTGAAGAAATACCTGTCTGGATGAATTCGTTCGGATAGTCACGTGCGGTTGGATTAATCGGTGCTCCATTAATATCGAGAAGTGCATCAGGAATGATCTCGGGACCGCCATCTTGGGGTCTTCCAAGACCATCAAAAATTCTACCGAGCATATCTGCAGATACGCCGATATGAAGCGTCTTACCAAGAAATCTCACTTGCGAACCTTTTACATCAATGCCGGTTGAACCCTCAAAGATCTGCACCAAGGCTTTGTCTCTATTAACCTCAAGAACCCTACCCCTTTTCTTTTCACCGCGCGCTGTGTAGATCTCAACCAGTTCTTCATACTTAGCACCTTCAACACCCTCAACGAGAAGAAGCGGTCCGGCAACATTGAGAATACTACTGTACTCCTTAATCACTTTTCCTCCTCTTTTTCTTCTTTCGTCTTCTCCTCTGATTCCGTTTTCTTTCCACTCTTCGTGAGTCTATCATAGGCGTCGCTAATCTCTTTGTTGAGACCATCAATCTTTTCTATCTCCGCCTCAGGCAAATACCGCATACGTGAAATCTTGTCCCGGATCTCCATTTTCACAATATCCGCAAATGCCACACCGCGCGCGAGCGCCTCTTTCGCCTTGTTGTAGTTGAACAAACACGTCGACAGCATTTTGTACTGTTTCTTCAGCGATGCATACGTATCAATCTCATGAAATGCATTCTGATGCAGAAAGTCTTCACGTAGTGAACGTGCACCTTCAAGAATGAGGCGGTCTTCTGGTGATAGCGCGTCGACACCAATGAGCCGCACAATTTCTTGAAGTTCAGCCTCTTGTTCCAATAGTCGCATCGCTTCTTTTGAAAGATCAGTAAAGTCTTTCGCAACTTGTTTGTTCACTTCATCAGCAATATCAGTAGTATACAGTGAATAAGAATTCAACCACGATATTGCGGGAAAATGCCGCTGGTAGGCAAGTCTGTCTTCGAGGCTCCAAAAGACCTTCACAACACGCAGCGTTGCCTGAACAACAGGATCGGACAAATCCCCGCCAGGCGGTGAAACTGCACCAATGACGCTCAATGCGCCTTGTCGATCAGGCTTTCCCTGCGCGCTAACCCTACCCGCACGTTCATAGAATGAGCTGACCTTGGCACTCAAGTAGGCTGGATACCCCTCTTCACCAGGCATTTCCTCGAGTCGTCCAGATATCTCGCGCATCGCCTCTGCCCACCGCGATGTTGAATCAGCCATGACCGCCACTGAATAGCCCATATCCCGGAAGTATTCAGCGATCGTAATTCCTGTATACACAGATGCCTCGCGCGCCGCAACGGGCATATTTGACGTATTCGCAATAAGTACAGTTCTCTTCATGAGCGGTTCACCAGAACGCGGGTCTTTCAGTTCGGGGAATTCAAGCAGAACATCGGTCATCTCATTGCCACGTTCGCCGCAACCGATGTAGACGATGATCTCAGCATCTGCCCACTTGGCTAACTGATGCTGAATCACAGTTTTGCCTGAACCAAAGGGGCCGGGGACACATGCGGTGCCACCTTTTGCCACCGGGAAAAACGTGTCAATAACGCGCTGTCCTGTCGAAAGCAGCATGGTCGGTGCGAGTCGTTTTTTGTACGGACGCGGTATACGCACAGGCCAGCGCTGGAGCATAGAAAGATCAATAGTATCTTTATCATTGGTCAACTGACAGACTGTATCGGTCACATGGAAGGTGCCTTCCTTAATGCTCTTCACCGTACCGTATACTTGTGGTGGAACCATGATTTTGTGTACAACGAGAACTGTTTCCTCAATTTCACCAATAATATCTCCGGCTTCAAGTTTATCACCCTTTTTCACCAGCGGTTTAAAGTGCCATTTCTTATCTCTCTCGAGTGCTGGAATCTCGATGCCACGACTGATATTGTCGCCAGTCTTTTCTCTTATGATATCCAGCGGTCTTTGAATGCCATCGAAAATCGATTCAATGAGGCCAGGACCGAGTTCAACAAACAGAGGTTGGTCGGTCATGAAGACTGGTTCGCCCGGACCAATGCCGGCAGTATCTTCGTAAACTTGTATTGAAGCGAAATCACCGGAGAGTTCGATAATCTCACCAACCAGTCGCTCTTCACTGACGCGGACAACATCATACATCTTACTACCGGTCATACCCTTTGCCACGACAAGCGGTCCTGAAACCTTTGTGATTTCACCTTTTCTCATTTTTCCTCCAGAAAAACATCAGCCCCAACAGCTTTCTTTATGACACCCCTGATCCTCTCTATTGCCAGCTTTGTCTTTCCCCGACCAGTTGGGATAGGTATTAAACAGGGCGTGGTTTCAGTACGATATTTCATCAAAACATCCTGCAACTCATCAATGAATTCTTCAGTAAAGAGAATGATTTTTGTACCTTGACTAATCAAGTCTTCGACAATGTTCACACACTTACCTTTTTGTGCATAAACGACTTGTGCACCGGTCGCCAGAAACGGCATAATTGTCTCTTTTCTTCCGACGATTGCGAGCGCACTACCAGACATCTGGAATACTCTCCCGTAGTTCGTCAATGGAAACCTCATTCAAACGTCCCCAGTACACCTGTCGTAATTTCCTGATTTCAGCTAGTTTAAACTCATGGTAGCAAAACAACGGTTCAACGCCGAATGTCATCTTCCGAGCCTGAGCCAAAAAGCGTAATTTCATCTCCTCACACAATCGTTCAAGTCGTAAGAACGAATGATGATCTTCAAGGTATGCACCACCTCGGTCGATAATATGTGCGTACGGCGTCGTAAAAAAACTCTTCGCGAGTACATCATACCGATTGCTCAAATTTTCGGTAAAAATGACTTTGCTTAGTGTCCCGTATTCAATAAAAACCTGTTCGAAAATATCACGACTCTTTTCGAACTGACGCACCCTGAAGAAACTTCGGATATTTTCAAGGTCAAAATGGAGTTGATAGTAAGCGCTAAAAAACAAACCGAATTGAGATACCTCATAAAGATATTTGCACAGAATTGTGTCTAGGTTTGTTGAAAGTAGAAATGGATCTTTGTCTATAGCGAATGCTGCAATTGCATCAGCAACTTCGGGCCACGTCTCGACGTCTGATTCTGCCTGCGGGTAGTACAGGTGCTCACCTCCCTCTTTCAGTTTTACTTTTAGATTGTGCATTTGCTCTGGCCAATCAATCATGTACAAAACCTCAGGTGTCTCACAATACCGTCTCACAAACGTACTGATTGCTGTCGCCTCAGTATCAAATCCTGCTCCGATATCTTCATATCCTCCGTACACTGTGTCGGCGAGTATTGTTGAGAAATTAACGACCGGACTCGCGATGAGGCGGTCCAGATGGCCACGCGTGAGGAGACGTGCCTCGCGCGCGCGCACAATACCGTTAACAAAGGCGTACCGTGTGTCTTCAGTTCCCTTGATCATCGTGTTTCAGTTATTTTAATGATTTCACCCTGTTCGTCGAGACTCACTGTCAGTATCCGCTCAATCTCCGTGTGATCAGCAGTTTCAATTGTCTTTGTGAACCGCAACTTAAAGATTTTCCGCAGCCCTTTTGGTATGCCGAGCGACAACTTCTTGTATAGAGAACTCTGTGGTCTGATAATTCTTTCCGTGAGTACCGGCTGCACACCCTTGAACTCAGGAAATTCCTTGGCAATGTGCCGTTTGATTTTTCGTATCTGATGTTTCGTTATCATTGTGCCCTCCGTTTCCCAGTCACCTTGTCTCTTTTCCTACCTTTTACCTGATGTCCTGATCCTCTGATCTTCTGAATTCCCAATCGCACGGTTGGATCGCCATACAACACAAATTGAAGGAGTGTCTTTGTATCATCATCGTCCAGGAAACCCTGACGCCGCAGCATCTCCCGGGCAAAGTCAACTTTCGCGTTCCGGAGGCTCTCACCGAGTGTCAATCCTTTCTGTGCGTACTCGAGAAAGTATTTAATGAGGAGGTCTGCTTCACCAGCAGGAGGTACAACAGGACCGTACGCAATCGTCGTTGAACCACACAGTGCTAGTATTGTTTTCTCCTTGAGGAACGCGAGGGCGAGCGAATTGTCGCTCGACTTGTCTATGATCCACGCACCGTAGCATGCTTCCGTGGCAACAACGCCAGATGCCTTCAGGACATTACGGAGAGCCACAGCAATAGGATAATTACCGTTCCCCTGACCGTACCAGTGTGGAGATTCTTTGCTGCCGTGAAGATTGAAGTAGAGAAATCGTTTTTTCTTCAACCACGTCGATGCAAACATCTCGGTCGTCACTGGTGGCGATACTTTCAACTCGTCAATACTGCCGACGGTTCGATAAACATCCCTGGATGCACTTTTCCATGTGTCTGCAGTCATGCCAAATGAACTCCTCGTATGCCCAGTGTACTTCTTCAATTGTCTGATGATAAACCGAGCACTCCGGTTATCAGGAATGCGCGCACAGGCACGTTCAGGTATTGCGTGGTCACTATCACGCGAGGCGTAGGGATTATCGGACACGACGACACCGTCACGGTCTTGACATGGATTCAGTAATCGGAAAAACGGAATCACACTATCACCACCGAGCAGAAGTAGAAAATCAATCTCGCCCCATCGTTTTTCTATGTTCAAGATGAACTGCCTGATTGAACGCGGCGTCTTCTTCGCCTTTCTGGTCTTCAGACTATTCGCGCGATCATAATACAGGAATTTTGTCTCGTACTCTGTTTTTGACCTCGCCAAGGTACGCACTGCGCTCTCAACAGCAAGGGTCTTGCCAACTACGCGCTGCAGGGCATCCTTGCCGCTGACAATGAGCATGCGCATGGGAGATTATATTCAAAAAGTGGGGGCTGTCAAGAAATGAGCCGATTTTTCAAAATTTTCCTTGATACACTGACAAATCAAGAAGCGCAGTGCTTGACAATTCATCACCCTGCTCTATAATACGACGTTCCGGGGCGTGGCGCAGCGGCTGAGCGCGCATGGTTTGGGACCATGAGGTCGTGGGTTCAAATCCCACCGCCCCGAGTTTAGGGTACAGGAAACAGGGATCAGGGTACAGGGAAAGAGAAAAAGTATTTTGTTTCCTGAATCCTAAGCCCTGTCTCCTGCCTTGCAACACAAGGCAAAGGGCACAGGAAACAGTGATTAGGAAGCAACGGATTAGGAGATTGTCTGTTGCCCCCAGCTTCCAAGTCATCCACTCCCTGCCTTGTTAGGGCACAGGAAACAGGAATCAGGGTACAGGGAAAGAGAAAAAGTATTTTGTTTCCTGAATCCTAAGCCCTGTCTCCTGCCTTGCAACGCAAGGCAAAGGGCACAGGAGAAAAAGATTCTTCTGTCTTTCAAGCCATTAGGCTAAAAACGTAAATTCCACAGCAAGGAGGTGAAATCTGGTAGTAGTCAAAGGAGCAACAATCACCCAGGAAAGGAGCAATGATGAAGAGATTACTAGTACTGTTTGTGCTGGTTTTCATATGCTTGGCATATGAAATGCCAATGAAAAAGGACTATGCCGACGACGTATCAGTGCAGCCCAAAGCGCGCACATCACAGCGAGACAGAATCCTCATAACGCCGATCGGCGATATCCGGGCGATCATGGGGCCACAAGGGAAAAACATTGCGGTCAGCGCCGGAGGCGAAGCAATAGCAGTAATCTTCGGTGATCCGACACCCGACCCGCAAAACTTCATGGAAGTAAAAATCGCGTACTCGACCGACGATGGTGAAACGTGGACAATCTACGGTCCGTTTTCTGGCGAATACGCACGTCTCTATCCAGGTGTTGATGGTTCACCTGATTTTGACGCAAATCCAGGAGAGTTATTCTTCTCGTTTCAAGAAAGTCCGTACGGTTATGCAGCAGGCAATCTCAAAACTATGATTGAAGAAGGTACGCCAGCAGCATCGTCCCCTTCAACGCCGCTCGCACTGCCCCAGGCCGGTGGACCAGATCTATGCCCGTGGCATACCGGTATTGCGGTTTGTCCGGACAATCCCTCCCACCTCATCGTCAATGCCTATAGCTACCTGAATAATGGGAATAATCACCTGTATGCGTGGGTGTCAGAAGATGGTGGCTATACGTGGTCAGACACGATCCGAGTCGCACAGGGCATTGATCCAGTTGAGGGGAGTTCTGGTGCTGGCAAGTGCCGTCAGGGCACTGGTGACTATGCGATGATCGCATTCCACGATACAGTGACCGTAGGCGGCACCGCGGTGACTGCGCCACACCATATTGAATCCACAGATGGTGGCTATACCTGGACCAATTGGACAGAACTACCGGTCCCTGCGATCTATGATTCATCACAGTTCTGGTGGCATGAGCTCGACTGTGAAGTCATCAATGGTGAACCGTGGGCAGTACATACAGACATTACCACCACTGGCGGCATGTGGCTGTACCACGGAACCGGTAGCCCTGGTTCGTGGACATGGGAAGTCTGGGATGTCCGCGAGCTCGGCGCCGTGTCAACCTGGATCGCTGATACGCTGTTCTCCGCAGCACCGAGCCAGTATCCGTCGATTTCCTATGATCCGGTCAGTGGTATGATTCTTGTCAGTTATAAAGGAAACTACTACAAGGGTGACAATGCGACGTGGGCAACGTATAATGGTGCACATATCGGTGGTGTCTATACCTATGACAACGGGCAGACCTGGATAGTATCTGACGTGCTCTCCGAGCCACAGGTGGGTACAATTGTCTGGGGTGACTGGAGTGCAACAGAAGTCGCCCACCGCCTCGTTAATACCGGCGACAGCGTGTACGCCTACGCAACGTGGGGTCATGAAGCTGAACTGAATCTCTATTTTGAACGAGGTGCAATCAAGCGCTTTACCGGTATCGCAGAAACTGATGAACACAATGTTCGGACCGAGCTCGTACTGACCCCAACAATCTGTGCTGATCACTGCTATGCGACATTCTCTCTATCCCGACCACGTGATGTTGAGCTTACGCTGTTTGATGCTACTGGCAGGCGCGTGCTCAACATCTTTTCCGGCACCTGTGACGGCCTGCAAAAAATTGACATTCCAACGTCACGGCTGACCAATGGAGCATATTTCCTCATTTTAAAAACGGGAAATAGTGCAACGATGAGAAAACTCATCAAGATGTAAGTATACAGGGGAGGGACAATCCCTCCCCTTTCTCTTTTTCCCGCCAAAAAAAGTATTGACAAGTATACCGTGGTGTATACAATATAGTAGTCTAGGTACAATGCAGTACGCATACAGAAGAAAGAGAGTCATACTCCACGGCATCCAGGTTAAGCTCATCGTCGCACTCTTAGGTATCGTTGCCGCAGTTGCAATCGTACTCGTCGGTGAATCATTTATCATTCTCAGAAACAATGCGTTCGCACAGAAGGTTCCACCAGAACTCATCGACTCGCTCACAAGGCAATCGCTCTGGCCGGTCGTCATCACTGGTATCGTCCTTCTCATCGCATCGCTGTGGGCACTCATCCTTGCAACGCACAAAATATACGGGCCGCTGTACCGACTGCGCGTGTATATCAAGAAACTATGCGATGGTGAACCGACTGATGAGCTCCGCTTTCGTAGGGGTGACGCAATGCACGGTCTCAAAGAAATCTACAATGACCTGCGCAAGAGTCTGGAAAAAACACTGCACTATGATTATGGAGAAATGGTCGAGGTGTTCTCTGAACTACAGCAGATTTTGGACAAAGTATATGCGAACGAACTCAAAGAAAAAGAGCTCTCAGATTCACTGCAACACATCTGTGATCGGCTTGCCAAGGCCCTCGACAAAACCTCAGAAGCAATAGAGAAAGAGTAAACAGGGTATCAACGAAGCAGGCTATTGGGAAATCAGACGCTTTCTCCTGATACACCAACACACCGATACTCCGCTACGCTGCTCCGAGTAGCCATGAATAGTAAATTGTTAATTGGTCCAGTGGCTCTGCTGTAGAAGCTACAACGATTTCTTGACCAGCTGTGCTACTTCTGCTGGTGTGTCACCAACCTCGATGCCACACTCTCTGAAAGCCTTGATTTTCTCTGCAGCAGTGCCTGATGTACCGCTGATAATCGCACCAGCATGACCCATACGTTTGTCCGCGGGTGCTGTTTTTCCAGCAATAAAACCAAATACCGGTTTTTTGAAATTCTTCTTCACATACTCGGCCGTATCCTGCTCATCACGGCCACCGATCTCACCAACAATGACAACTGCCTCGGTCGCGTCATCCTGAGCAAAGAGTTCCAGACAATCGATGAACTTTGTGCCGATGATTGGGTCACCACCAATACCGATACAGGTTGACTGCCCGAGTCCGACTTTGCTGATGTGATCGACGATTTCATAGGTGAGCGTGCCGCTCCGAGAGATTACACCGACTGAACCGCTCTTGAAAATATGTCCCGGCAGAATACCGACTTTTGTCTCGCCAGCCGAAACAATACCAGGTGAATTCGGACCGACCACGCGCAATACCAGGTGAATTCGGACCGACCACGCGACATCCCTTGAGTGCCGCATACGCGGTGATCTTCACCATTTCAATTGCCGGGATGCCTTCAGAAATACAAACAACGAGTTGTATGCCCCCGTCAATCGCCTCGTACAGAGCACCGACGGCAAATTTTGCCGGCACAAAAAGCACCGAGGCATTCGCACCAGTCTTTTCTACTGCCTCTGCAACAGAGTTGAACACAGGCACACCCTCAACGTTTTTGCCGCCCTTACCCGGCGTCACACCGGCAACAACGTTTGTGCCGTAGTGAAGCATCTGTTGTGTGTGAAAGCTGCCGTCGCGTCCGGTTATGCCCTGCACGACGAGTTTTGTGTCTTTGTTAACGAGAATACTCATTGTCTCTCTCCTTTTCTATGTGCCGAGCAGCTCAATCGCTTTCTGGGCGCCTTCATCCATTGTGCGAGCAAAAATGAGCCCTGCCTCTTTTAGTATTTCGTTTGCCTTGTCTTCATTTGTGCCGGTTAGCCGCGCAACAATCGGTTGTCTAATATTCAGTTCTTTTTTCGCAATCAGAATACCATTGGCGACGTCATCACAACGTGTAATACCGCCGAATATATTGAAGAATATTACTTTTACATTTTTATCCTTCAAGAGAATGTTGAGTGCATTCCTTACCTTCTCGGGAGAACTCGAACCGCCAATATCAAGGAAATTAGCCGGTTCGCCACCAAAATGCTTCACCAGATCCATTGTTGCCATGGCGAGTCCAGCACCGTTGACAACACAGCCGATCGTACCGTCGAGTTTGACGTATGATAAATCCTTTTCCCGAGCTTCTAACTCATTTGCATCTTCACTTTCGCGATCGCGCATCGCCTCAATTTCAGGGTGCCGGTACAGCCCATTGTCGTCAAAGTTGATCTTAGCATCGAGTGCAATCAGACTACCGCTCTTGTCAACGACGAGCGGATTAATCTCGGCGAGTGATGAATCAAGTTCAATAAACAATCTGTAGAGCTTTTCAGCTATCGTACCACACGCAAACGCCGTCTTGACATCATCGTAGAGAAACAGTCCAATCGCACGTGCCTTGTGCGGCAGCAGGCCGAGCAACTGGTCAGCGTAGACCTTGTGGATTGCCTCAGGTTTCTTACGTGCTACTTCTTCAATCTCAACACCACCCTCTTTGCATGCCATGACCACGGTTTTCTTGGCAGTTCGGTCGACAATAATACCGAGGTATGCCTCGCTCGCAATGTCTACTGCTTCACTCACGAGCACCTTGCTCACGGGAATACCCTTGATCTCCATGCTCAGTATCTTCTCGGCATATTCTTTGACTTCGTTCTCATTCTTGGCTATCTTAATGCCGCCTGCCTTGCCACGACCACCGACCATGACCTGTGCCTTTATGACGCACGGCAAACCAATCTCTTTTGATGCCGCAATGACTTCACTCACACTGCGGCACATGGTCTCGTTTGGTGTCGCTATACCGTATTTCTTGAAAATTTCCTTGGCTTGATATTCATGAACTTTCAATAGCGCCTCCTTGGTATGAGCTTATGTGGATGATTTTTCGTGACCTTTGCAACCCATAGCATACCCATTTCATGTGCAAAGTCAACATTCGTCAGAACGGGAATAATAAATGGGTTAGGGTAAGGACGCTGGAGAAAACACCAAAACTATCGTGCTGATGATATGGCACTCATTATCTACTATAAGCCATATGCCATTAGCTACAAGCAAAGGGGATAGCTGTCCCCTTTTACGTCTCCCGCAGTTCGTCGGTCCATTCAGGGACGATTTTTCGGACAATGGTGTCCATAGTCTGCCTGAACCCCTCAACAAGACCGCACTGCTCGAGCTCGGCCAGGGCACGGCGGTACTCCTGGGCGGTAATGCGGCGGTTTATCTCTGGAAATTCGTGTGCCTGATGGGTCGGATAGTACTGGGCCATGACATTGACAACGGTGTTCTGGGAAAGCTCTTTGCGGATAAATGCAAAACATGCCTTGCTACCAGCGATATTTTCGGGCATCACCAGGTGCCGAATCAAAAGCCCGCGCTGCGCAATGCCGCGGTCGAGAACGAGGTCACCAACCTGCCGGTGCATTTCTTTAAGTGCCTTTTGCACGATGTCCCAGTAGCGCGGTGCATCTGAGTATTTCTGTGCAGAGGCATTATCCCCGTACTTGATGTCCGGCATGTAGATATCAACAATTCCCTCGAGTAATCGCAGCGTTTCCACTGATTCGTAACCCCCACAGTTGTACACGATAGGAATATGCAAACCACTGTCTTGTGCAATACGTAATGCCTCAACGAGGTGCGGAACCCAGGGCGTCGGCGTGACTAAATTGATGTTATGGCAACCGAGCGCCTGCAAACGGAGCATCATGCGACTGCATTCGTGGGGTGTTGTCTCATGCCCCATGCCGTGCTGACTGATCTCATAGTTCTGACAGAAGACGCAGTGCAAATTGCAGTGCGTCAGGAAAATCGTTCCTGAGCCGTGCTGGCCCACGAGCGGTGGTTCTTCGCCAAAGTGCTGGTGGTACGAAGAAATCGTGAGCTTCGATCCTGCGTTACAGCTCCCAACTTCACCGTGCAATCGATCAACACGGCACTCACGCGGGCAGAGCCGGCACGGCGAGAGCATGGTATACAGTTTATCGACCAGTGCTGGGGTAATCGTCTTCGTCATTTCGTCGTGTGAGGCGGGGCGCCGTATTTGTAGTATGCTGCGCATGACCCTTCTGACGACACCATGCATGGGCCAACCGGTGTAAGCGGCGTGCACTGCGTACCAAACAGTTTGCAGTCAACGGGAATATTCAAACCGAGCAAGACCCTACCGCAGATGCACCCTTTCGGCTCAACTGACTCAGGGGTCTTAACAGAGAACTTCTTAGTCGCATCAAAGCGCTCAAACTCTCGGTTAAACGCCAAACCTGATTTCTCAATGAGACCGATACCGCGCCACCGTGCGTCGGCAACACGAAACACGCGGTAGAGAATCTCGAGCGCCTTCTGGTTACCTTCTGGCTTGACTACTTTGCGATACTCGATTTCAATACGCGGCGTACCTTGATCGAATTGCCGCACCAGGTTCAGAATACCCTGCAGGATATCAATTGGTTCAAACCCAGTGACACATCCGGGTAGCTGGTACTGTTGCGCGAGGAACTCGTACGGTGCTGACCCGATGATCGTCGATACGTGACCGGGTAAGAGAAATCCGTGGACATTGACCTTTGGTGACCGAGCAATGAAATCAAGCGCGGGCGGTATCAATTTGAATGCCGGTACAACAAAGAAATTGCT
>Ga0111198_1029_pt1 | contig 20627 bp, 17 predicted proteins | sample DeeMarSWOR324_28_FD_80370 | JGI IMG/M metagenome (GOLD analysis project Ga0111198, IMG submission 80370) | candidate division WOR_3 bacterium SM23_60
TTGTGTATTACGTAGGAATTACCTTGACGTCTATGGTGTATTTGGGACTACTTCTTTACCAATGAAGTATATAGTCGTACGGTCTCTTCCTGCGGCTCGGTTTTCAGTTCTTTCTCGAGCCGTGTCTTGAGTTTTTGAAAATCATTTTGTATCTCTCTGCTACGACCTAAGGCCGCATACATTTTCATGAGACCGCGGTGATATTCTTCATCAAAAAAATCTAGCTCAATCAATTTCTTGAACCACTGTACTGCCTCTTTTGGTTTGTTCCTCTCAACATAGTGTTGTGCCATCATGCTGAGACACTCCTCATAGAGATTTTGATGGTGGCGTCTTTGCTCCTCTGCCCACGGTTCATACCATCCGGTCGCAAAATCATCGTGATACAGTGCTAATGCACTTTCCAACGTACCGATGCGCGCAGTATCGCTGACCTCGAATTGTTTTGCTTTGCTAACCAGACGTTCAAACTCCTCACTGTCAATCCAGACGGATGATTGAGCCGACGGATAGAATACCCCTTTACTCGAAGTAATCACATCGTCTGCTCTATCCACGTACGGTTTCACCGTCTCACGTACATACTGAATTGCCTTTCTAAGATTATCACTCCCGCTCGACGGTGTCGCATCAGGCCACAGAGCCTCAATGAGTACATCACGTGTCACTTGTCCAGCCCTATGTAAAAACAGATAGCAAAATAGTTTCTTTGCCTTAACTGTACGCCAGGCACGGTCAGGAACTTCAGTATCGTCGATGAAGATTCGTGGTACACCGAAGAATGTAATGTCAATCCAGTGAATACTCAGTTCTGATTTTTTGATAGCGGAGACAACGTACCGTCCGTTCTTGCTGTCTTTGCGAATATGCCGTAGTATCCACGTTTCATCTCCGAGCATCTTGAGTAGTAGGTAGTCATAGCCATTGGCGCGACTCAATGAAACTGCCTCATCGAACATCACAAATGCTCTATCCATATCTCCCTTCTTATGATACATGCTGCTGAGTTCCTGTGTGAGGAGATAAGAATAGTAGTGGTGATGCAGTTTTCGTGACAGGGTAAGAGCATCAACGAGCATGGATTCTGCATCTGTGTACTTTCCTTGGGCAATCCGCAGTTTCGCATCAGTGAGAAGAAGCGGTATCGCCTCAATGTCAGTTTTGCTCCCCATGAGCACCCGCGCCTTTGACAAATTCCTCTCGGCATCACTGATTTTCCCTGAAACGATTTCGATGTAGCTCAACTCGTTCAATGCCTTAATGATTCCTTGCACGTGTCCGAGTTTTTCTGACATCTCCAACGCCTTTGCCGCATAACTTGTCGCTTTGTTTACATCACCGATTTCATGATACACTAGTGCATATCCATGCCACAAGGTTGACATGGACCATACGTCATTATACATGCTACAGATTCTTGTACCCGCATCAAGTATGGACTGAGCCTCGCGTCTGTAACCGAGAAGCATAGCAAAACGTGATGCATTAAAGAAGCCAGCACCACACCCAGGGGTATAGTGTTCTTCAAGCAGCGGCACAATTTTGGATAGAACAGAATACGCTCGTCTCAAATTACCCGAACGGAACTCATTCATACCCCAGTTATTGAGTATGCTCGCCTCGAGTGATTTAAACGCATTCCGCTGTGCTATTTTCAAAGCTTTCCGGAAATACTTCGTCGCGATGCTCAGCTGTTTACCACCGACCGCAGTATGCACAGATCCGATTGAATTGAGAATTGCCGCTCGGGTCAGTCGTAAACGCGCTGGGCACACATCCAAGGCCCGTTTGAACCACCGCTTTGCCGCGTCGAACTTACCGAGATTCAGATACATGCCACCGAGTGTGTAGAGGGCGTCAGCATACTTACCTGTGACGTGCGACCGTTTCTTAAACAACTGCACTGCGCGCAGACAGTTATTCTTTGCTTCATCAGGCCTACCGACATACATCAATGACTGCGCATAGGTCATGAGCAGCGACGGACGTTGCTGACGGAATGACTTCGGTATCATTTCAATATTCGAACAGAGAATTGCGCTCTTCCCCTGAGCAATTAATTCCGCACCGATGTTCTGTATGATCTTTGACGCTTTTGTGTAGTGTTCTGCGAGCAGATAGAACCGTAACGCCTCCTCGACCCTGTTCTCTTTTAAGTAGTAATCACCTGCTCTCCGGTAGATTCTCTTGGTTTTCCGTTTGTCAGTTATTTTACTGGTTAGAAAATCACGGAAAAGATTGTGAAACCGGTATCCAACACCAGGCATCCTTACGAGAAAGGCGTTCCGCGTCGTAAGATCCTCCAGGATATCGGCAGAATCGCGCCGCTTCGTTGCTGCGTCACACAGTTCTGGTGTGAGCCACTCCAGTGTCGCACAGTCGGCGAGAAACTGTTTCGTGCTCTTTGATTCCTTATTATATATCTCTTGGGCAAAGTAGTTAAATATGTTCGATTGTGACCGATAGTAGTCTTCGAGTATTTTACGAATATACCCTGAAGACTCCTCATCCTCAAGGTAGTCGGCTGATTGGAGAATCAATCTGAGGCTCGTTGGCCACCCCTCTGAGTGCTCTCGTATCCATTCAAGTTCAGACTCTTTGAGCGTCCCCGAATATGCCATGCCGAACAGCTCTCTGATCTCACCTTTCGTGAAGCGCAAGTGTTGGTTTCCCAGCTCAAAGATCTCACCACGTGCCCGTAACTGTGACACTGAGATTGGTAGTGCAACACGTGAAGTAATGATGAAATGCAACGGTTCGGGAAGATGCTCAAGCAGGTAGATGAGCATGCTCTCAATTTGTTCTGACGGGTATAGTGCATGATAATCTTCCAGGATAAGGTAGAGGTTATCAGTAACGTGCTCTATGATTTCATTGATAAATGTTCCAACAATGATGTTAACGTAACGCTGCGGCGCATTAAAAAATTGACCTAATCGTTCAGTTTTTGCGCCCAATTCCGGATAGAGTTTCCGTATTCCTGCGATGAGATAGCTAAAGAACACAGCCGGTGCCGCGTCACTCTTTTCTAGATGGTAATACACGTAGGGAAACTTCTCACTCGAGATGAACTGCGATAGAAGTGTAGTCTTGCCGTATCCTGCACCAGCACAGATGGTGATCAGTTTCTTGTTCATATTCTGCGTAAGCAAATCAATAAGACGTTGTCGGTGCAGTGTTTTCGCCTTTATCTGTGGCGCCTGCAGTTTGCTCTGCAGCACGAATCCTTGGTCGCGTGCCATTGTCAAATACTAATGAAAAAGACCTAAGTTGTCAAGAAAAGCGGGTCGGGAATTGTCTGCCTCACCGTGGTAATGAGATAAAACATCTTATCGCCGATTCACTATTTACAATTCGCTATCCGCGTAACCTGTATTTTGCTTCTATTGCTCCCTCAGGACAGACCTCAAGACAGCAGTAGCATTTTATGCATCGACTATGGTCTATCACCTGCTGCTTGATCGCACTAACCGGGCAAACCGCCTCACAGGAGAGACATTGCGTGCACAGCGAACGGTCGAGTACTGGCGTACGGTGAAGCCACACGTGGTAGAGAATTCGGGCAACGAGTTCGACGACCGCATTCCGAAAGGGAAAGCGGAATGGTATAGAATACCCATGCAGTTTTTCGAGTGTCCCGTGGACGTCAATGTCTGATGGAAGGAACAAACCGCGCTCACGCGCAATCCGGAGTGTAGGTACAAAATCAGGATCAATACCAGCAATCTGCGCACAGACATAGTCAACCGCATGTCCATTGACACCGGCAACAATTGTATTCGGCGCAAACCGCCGACCCTTTGCGTCAACACAACGCAGACAGTCAACCATGATGAGATCCGGTGGCCGCAGGGCATATACCTCGAGAAGTATTTGACTAAAATCTTCAATTTTCGGAAAGAGTGAGTGTATGTACGGCTTGAGCCCTCCAGGTATGATGCCATATTGATTTTTTATGGCGAGCGTCATCATTGTCAGATCGTGTGTCCGGAATTTCGGGAGCGAAATGAGGACATCACATTCGAGGACATCGCGCGATACATAGATGTCATTGAGGAGTGTGCTGTCCGGATTCATCCTCACTGAGTGTTGCCCGATATTCTTGAACCTGCCGTACGAGGCTTCAAGAAAACCGCTCTGTTCGGCGATCTGCATCTCACTGTATGCGTAGTTTGGTACGGGATTATCACCGACGCTCACGTTCGCACCCAGACCGAGCAAGAATGCAACGGTTTCTTTGATGAGTTCCGGGTCGGTGATAACCGCTTCATGAGGTTGTGCCGCTCGCAGCATGTTTGGCTTCACAAGAACATTTTTGCCGCGCAGATCAGTACTGCAGAATTCTGCAAATGCCTGTGCAACCATCTCGGAAACTGTTTTGTCACGCTGAATCAGCACCACTTGTTTCATCGCTGTTTCAGCTTTGAATAGAGCTGATGGTAATTCATCAAGGAAAGCTCTGCTGGTCTCTTCATGAGGGTCTTTCTGTCGATGCCACGCGGTTTGTACTGCGTTGCGTGCGCAATGGCATTTTTCAAACATTTTCTCCGGTAGCGAAAGATACCATTAATGAACGCAAAAAACTGCTGTTCATCAACAGCAATGCTCGGCTTCTTTTTTTCGAGTACAACAACAACCGAGCTGACTCTTGGTGCCGGTGTAAAGAAGCGGGCGGGAATAACGAACTCCTTCGTAACATCAAAATAGCAACCAACATACAGTGTGAGTGCGCCGTACTGAGTCGTACCCGTCTCTGCATAGAGACGTTGTGCGAACTCTTTCTGGAGGGTCAAAACAATCCTCTTTATCGATGCGCGCTCGGAAACGAGCTTGCGGACAATCGCGGTGCTAATTGCGTACGGTATATTACCAATCACGACCACATTGCTGAATTCTTTGAGCGATACGGTAAGAAAGTCCCCTTGTCGCACAACGGTATTCGGCATGCGCTCTTTTTTAAGACGTGCCGCGAGTTGCGCATCAATCTCGATAGCCGTGATATGACGTGCCTGAGCTCCGATGAGCCGCGTCACCACGCCTGTGCCAGCACCGATTTCAATGACTGATTCACCCGCGACATGAGCGCAATCCACAATGCGCTGGGCAATGCGCGTGCTGTTCAGAAAATGCTGGCCAAGCCGGCGCTTACGAGGAGAAGAGTGCGGTTGCGTTGTCATCCAAGATCTTTTTTAGATGGTGCATCTTCATACCGAGAGCCTGCGCGGCAACACGCATCGTCTCAATGATATACGCGGGTTCATTGCGCTTACCGCGGTACGGAACTGGAGCAAGGTAGGGCGCATCAGTTTCCAAGAGTATCCGGTCCGCAGGCACTCTCTTGAACACTTCCTTGACTTTTGTGGAGAACGTGAGCACGCCACCAAACCCAAGATAGAAACCCATATCCAGTATACTACACGCCTGTTCGTAGTTACCACTGTAGCAGTGAAATACGCCGACATGAATATCCTCCTGTCTCAGAATATCGATCGCCTCATCAATTGATTTCCGCGTGTGAATGAGGAGTGGTAGTGCTGTCTTACGGGCCAGGGCGATGTGTCTGCGAAAGAGCACTCGCTGCTGCTCAGCGGATGCAAACTCACGATAGTAGTCTAACCCAGTTTCACCGACCGCAGCGACGTGCGCATCAGCGGCTAGTTTTTCGATCTCGCGGAACGTGTCGAGCGCCTGCGGCGACGCTTCGTGAGGGTGAATACCGACTGCCGGCATGAGCCAGTCAACCTGTTCAGCCATCTGGACAGCCTGCCGACTCGTCGCAACATCGTAGCCGGCATTGATTATTTGTCTGACACCGGCGGCACGGGCACGCTCAAGAACCTCGTCTAGATCATCTTTAAATTGAGGGTCAGTGAGGTGGCAGTGTGTGTCAATCAATTGTTGTTTTCTAGACTTACTTTATGGTCTGACCAGAGGCAACCGGTTTTTCCGGAACGAGGAGAACAATGCCCTCCTTGCCGTCTACGGCGAGGAGCATGCCTTGTGATTCAACGCCTCTGATTGTTGCCGGTTTCAAATTTTCAACAATAACGATATTCTTGCCAACCAGGTCACGTGCTTCATAGTACTGGCCTATGCCGGCGACGATCTGCCTCTTTGTACCACCAACATCAACAGTGCACTTGATCAAATTCTTACTCACCGGCACGGGCTCGGCATGGGTTACGGTTGCCGTCTTCAATACAATGTTTTGGAAATCCTCAATTGATACTTCTTTTGACCGGGCTCCCTTCTTCAGCTTCTTAACCTGAACCTCGATCACATCATCAGTCAATTTCTGAAACAGTATTTCAGGTCTTCCAATGGCCGGAGCAACCGTCGGCATCGTGACGTCATTCCACTGCTGGGGAATGAAATTGATCATCTGCTTTATCTTGCTAGCAGTGAACGGCAAGAACGGCTCAACCAGGACGGCGAGCGATGTTACAATCTTCATGCACACAAACATTGTCCGTTCGCACCCTGTCGGGTTTTTTGTCCGTGTCGACCATGGCTGTTCATGGTCAAAATAGCGATTCGCTTCCTGGGCGATTTTCATGACTTCCTGCAGGCCATTTTTAAACTCAAACTTCTCCAGCCGTTCACCTACTGCAGAAGGTGCATTCTCAAGCACACCGAGAATTTGGTTATCACGTTCTGTAAATGAAGACGCGGTCGGTACTGACCGGTCATAGTATCGCTGTATGAAGGTCAGGGTGCGGTTAATGAAATTTCCGAGAATATCAGCCATCTCATTGTTGTGCCAGGCTTGAAAATCTCGCCAGGTGAAGTCGGTATCGCGGGTCTCGGGTGAATTGCGCGTCAGGACGTAGCGCATAGAGTCGGCATCGAATTCATTCAAGTACTCGGGTAACCAGATCGCATAGTCCTTGGATGTTGAAAACTTGCCGCCCTCAAGATTCAAGAACTGATTTGCCGGTATGTCAGCCGGCAGCACGTAGTCGCCATACGCCATAAGCATTGCCGGCCAGATGAGCGCATGGAACACGATATTATCCTTGCCAATAAAGTGAATGAGCCGTGTCTCTTTGTTGAGCCAGTACTCTTTCCACAAATCTGGCTTACCCTGCTTTTCTGCCCACTCAATTGTTGACGAAATGTAACCAATTGGCGCATCGAACCATACGTACAGAACTTTGCCCTTTGCGTCTTCAAGCGGCACCGGCACACCCCATGACATGTCACGGGTTATCGGACGGTCCTGCAGTCCCTCTTTGAGCCACCCCTTGACAAATCCCAGAACGTGCTCTTTCCAGTTTTTCTTCTCCTCGATCCACGCATTGAGCTGCTCCTGAAATGCGGTGAGCTTGAAGTACCAGTGCTTGGTTTTTGTCTTTCTCGGCGTCTCACCGCACACGAGACACCGTGGTTCTATGAGCATGAACGGTTCGAGCCAACTGCCACACGATTCGCACTGGTCACCGCGCGCACTATCGCTGTCGCATTTCGGGCATTTCCCGGCAATGTACCGATCCGGAAGAAAGCGTTCACAGCGTGGACAGAAATACTGTTCAATCTCTTTCGGATAGATAAATCCCTTATTGTAGATCGTGGTAAAAAAATCCTGCGCCAGACGGTGGTGAATGGGCAGTGTTGTACGGGAAAAATTGTCAAAGGTCATACCGAATTTCTTGAATGAATCCTTTATCGACGTGTGGTAATAATCAACTACTTGCTTGGGTGTTTTGTTCTGCTTCTCAGCACTAATCGTGACCGGAACGCCGTGTTCATCAGTGCCACAAATGTAAATAACATCACGTCCTTTGAGTCTCTGGTAACGGACATAGATATCTGCCGGCAAGTATGCTCCGGCAAGATGCCCGAGATGCAAATCACCATTCGCGTACGGCAGTGCACTGGTAACGAGTAGTTTCATGCGCTATTATAGATAGAAGTGTGTTGAAGTCAAGGCTACACTCCTCATAGCAAAGTGTAGAGCTCCACCGTGCCTCTGTGTTGACATTGATACACGACTGTATACAATACAGTGTGATACTCATCCTTTTCCTCCTCAGTATTGCACCACCAACCGATGTCCGTGCCTACGACAAGCCAAACGATGCAGGCAGTGCCATCATCATTGAGTGGAACCTCTCACCCGATGATGTACGCGTTGAGAACTACATTATATGCAGAAGAGTAGCACAGGACACGACATACGAACGACTCGGCTCAACGATGCACGGCGTTACCGAGTTTGAGGACGACAATACCGACGACAGCAAAACGTACCAGTACAGTGTAGTATCATCGAGCAATAGTGAACTGTCGTTTTCAGAATGGAGCAATGCTGCACGCTCCTACCCACACGTTTTCCATACCGGCCGAATCAATGTTCTCGTTGCCATTGTGATCTTCGGTGTGCTGCTTGGGTATTTTATCACCCAGGCGCGTTCCGGCAAAGAACTTTTCATACGAAAAATCCCGGGACTTGCCGCCGTTGATGAAGCAGTTGGCAGAGCAACTGAAATGGGCAAACCAATTCTGTATGTGCCGGGTCTGGGCGATATCGACTGGACGGCAACCATTGCCTCGATGAACATTCTCGGTGAGGTTGCGCGCAAGATCGCACTCTATGATGCACCACTCATTGTACCCAACCGTTGGTCAGTCGTGTATACGGTCGGCAAAGAGGTGGTTAAGGAGGCGTTCACTTCAGAAGGCAGACCGGATAAGTTCAATGAAGACTACGTCCGGTATCTCACCGAAGCACAGTTCGGTTTTGCCGCCGCCGTGAACGGTATCATACTGCGTGAAAAACCAGCAACCAATTTCTTTATCGGACGTTTTTGGGCAGAATCACTGATCATGGCCGAGACTGGCGCGCAGACCGGTGCGTTTCAGATTGCCGGTACAGACTCAGTGCTCCAGTTGCCGTTCTTTGTTACGGCGTGTGACTACACCCTCATTGGCGAAGAACTCTATGCTGCCTCAGCATACCTGTCCCGCGAACCACTACTGCTCAGTTCTCTCAAGGCACAGGACTACGGTAAACTCATTGCCCTCGCCATCCTTCTGGGCTTCACTGTTCTCTCATTCTTGCGCGTCAACGTGCTTTCCTTACTAGAAGTGCAATGAAGAGATTACTGCCGCTCGCTGTCTGCCTGGTCATGGGCATTGTCATGATCGTCCAGTTTTTTAGCCCACACCCGGTGTCACTGCAATTCAACAGCATGATACTAAAGTGGGTTATCATCCTTGCTGCATTTGCCATGGTACTCGCGATCGGTAATCTCATCCGACACCACGGCATCAAAATACAAAGACATAAAGAAAACTGGCCCTTCAGCATTGTGACACTCGCCAGCATGACCGGCATGGCGGTCATCGGTCTTTTCTGGGGAGTAGAGGATGGCTCGCTTTTCCAGAAAATATACCTCAATATTTTCGCGCCCTTGAGCGCAACCATGTTTGCGCTGCTCGCCTACTACATGGCGTCAGCAGCATACCGGGCGTTCCGGGCAAAGAGCCTTGAGGCATCTTTGCTGCTCATCGCCGCGTTCATTGTCATGCTCGGCTTTATGCCCTTCGGTCAGTACATCCACCCACAGTTTCCGGCGTTTGCCGAATGGATCATGCGTGTGCCAAATATGGCATCGCAGCGTGGCATCAACCTCGGTATTGCGTTTGGCGCCATCGCAACAGCGATGAAAATCATCCTCGGCATTGAACGGTCCTGGCTTGGCGGTAAAGAATGAAGTGGTACGAAATCATATCCAGGATCGACCGCAGAATTATTTATCTTCTGCTCACATTCTTCGTCGTTTTACCCTTTTTCATTCCCCTCACCATTCCGCAGAACATTATGCCGCAGACCCAGAAATTATTTGACTTCATCGAAGCAATACCGCAGGATGACAAGGTTGTTTTGATTTCTTTTGATTACACGCCACAGACAATGCCCGAATGCCGTCCCATGGCGATTGCATTGCTCAAACACTGCTTTGCGCGGAACCTGCCGGTTATCGGCGTATCCTATGATCCACAGGGTCCCGGATTAGCAGTGGAAGCATTTGCCACAGTCGTTGATGAGCTCAATGCACACGCGGTGACAAGAGAAGATTCGCTCGTGTACGGTGAAGACTATGTTTATCTCGGTTGGAAATCAGGAAGGATAGCCGCACTTCTGGAAATGGGTGAAAATATCAAGGGCGTATATCCCCGTGACCATTTCAGAAACGCCGTCGACTCATTTCCGCTCATGCAGCGCGTCAATAACTACAAACAAGTTGCCATTGCCATTGTGCTTGCCGCCGCTGACTATCCGCTCGACTGGATCCGGTATCCGCAAACCCGCTACGGTGTAAAAGTCGGTACCGGGCTCACCGCGGTCATGGCACCGAAGTACTATCCATTCGTCCAGACCGGTCAGGTCTCTGGTATGATGTCAGGTATGAAGGGAGCTGCCGAGTACGAGAAACTCATTCTTGATAAAGGATACGCGAAAGAACTCGGCACTGCTGAAACCGGCATGAATTCACAATCCATGATTCACATCCTCATCATCGTCTTCATTATCCTTGGCAATATTGGTTATTTCTTTGCCCGGAGGAAAAAAAGTGAGTCCTGATCCCTGGATCTGGATTGCTGCATTCTTGACCCTCATGATATTTTCGTTCCTGTTCAAGGACAATCCATTCTATAAATTCGGGGAACACCTGTTTGTTGGTGTTGCCAATGGTTACTACATTGCACTGTACTGGCACAACTCTTTGCGGCCGAACCTCTATGAGCAACTCGCCGCGGGCAATTACATATACGTTGTGCCGCTGCTTTTGGGACTCATGTATTTCACCCGCTTTATTCCCCGCGTGGCATGGCTGGTTCGTATTCCCATCGGATTCATGATTGGGTGGGGCGCAGGCTTATCGATTCCTGCATTTTTTCAGGCTGAAATACTCCGGCAACTGCAAGGTACAGTCGTTCTGCCGGCGATATTTGCTGACGCAGCAACCGGTGTGTGGGCACTGATCATTCTGATTGGTGTGAGCTGCACACTCGTCTACTTCTTCTTTTCGAAAGAACACAAAGGTGTGCTCGGTTACACGTCGCGGGTTGGCATCATTTTTATTATGATCGGATTCGGTGCTTCATTTGGCTACACGGTCATGGCTCGTGTCAGCCTCTTGATCGGTAGAATTCAGTTTCTGCTTGGTCCATGGCTCGGTTTGATTGAGTAACGTAATGGGTGAGAAGTAAAAAGTAATGGGTGGAAATGAAGGTTAAGAAATTCGGTAGTTTTTGTGTTATACGGCTACAAAAAGGTGAAGAGATTATTGCTTCACTGCGTGATGCCTTTGAACGCAAGAAACTGAAAGGTGCTTTTTTCTTTGGGCTTGGCGTCGGCGAGAATCTTGTGCTCGGCTATTTTGATGCCGATAAACAAATTTATATCAAGAAGCTGTTCGCCGGTGAGTATGAGTTCACGAGTTTGGCCGGCAACATTGCACGCGCCGGCGAGGAACTCATTGTCCACTGTCATGTCACGATCACCAATAGTGAATTCCACGCATTTGGCGGCCACCTGTTTCAAGGGACGGTTCCCGCAACGTGTGAAATAATCATGCTGCCACTGCGCAGGGCCCTGCGTCGCAAACTCGATACATCAACTGGACTAAAGTTACTGGATACGTAAATCACCAACTCCTGAGTCCACAAAAATTGCACCGCAGAAAATATGAAGTGAAGACAGGCAAACGCCGAATAATCAGTAGGTGGCAAAGGTCCTGTGGGCAAAGTCCACAGCTTGACAGTACAACCATCTAACAATTCGGACAATCCAACTATCCAACCATGCCAACTATCCAGCCGTCCAACAAAACTGTAGTTGACACACATTCCATATATACTATAATAAGTTATGAATCTTCCGTTCGAGCGCATTATCACCCGGCGCAGTTTTCTCAAGAAATGCGGCATACTCACACTCGGCAGCACGCTCATACCGCGATTAGTCAAGTGTGCTGAAGCGCCACGCCCAACGGCCGGCTTCATCAAACCACACAGGGCGCGTTTCTTTGAAAAACTCAACAGCGACAAGGTACGCTGCCTCCTCTGCCCCCATAAGTGTGTTGTCGCAAAGGGCGAGCGCGGATTTTGCCGCGTCCGGGAGAACCGTGGCGGTGAGTACTACACGCTCGTTCACTCGAATCCGTGCGCGGTGCACATTGATCCAATCGAGAAAAAACCGCTGTTTCACTTTCATCCTGGAACCGGAGCATTTTCTATTGCGACAGCAGGCTGCAATTTCACCTGCAAGAACTGCCAGAACTGGGACATCTCACAGGCAAAACCAGACGACACGATCAACTACGACATGGCGCCGGAAAAAATCGTCGACCTTGCCATTGCCTACAATACAAAAACCATTGCGTACACATACACCGAACCCACAGTTTTCTTCGAGTATATGCTCGAAACGGCAAAAAACGCACACAGGCGCGGTGTCCTGAATGTTTACCACTCCAATGGTTACATAAATCAGGAACCACTAGCCGAGCTCATACCGTATCTTGACGGTGCTAATGTCGATCTAAAAGCGCACAGCAATGAATTCTACAAGGAAATCACCAGTGGCACGCTGTATCCGGTTCTCGAAACACTGAAGACCCTGAAGCAAAACGGTGTCTGGCTCGAAATAACTAATCTTGTGATTCCAACAAAGAACGATTCTGAACGGGCTGTACAGGATTTGTGCGTATATATCGAAAGTGAACTGGGTGCAGACACGCCGATTCACTTCTCGCGATTCTACCCGCAGTACAAGCTGCACAATCTGCCTCCGACACCGATTGAAACACTGCAACGCGCGGCAGCAATTGCACGCGCCTGTGGAATCCACTATGTGTATATTGGAAATGTGCCGGGAATTCCAGAGGAGAATACCTACTGCCCGAACTGTCATAAACTGCTCATCGAACGACAGGGATACTCTGTCGATCTTGTGAACCTGAAGGACGGTACGTGCCTGTTCTGTGGTACCGCGATCGCCGGTCGATGGAAGTAGCACGTAAGTATTATACAAAACGTCAAAGTGTAGCTATTGCTACTTGACAGGATTTTTAATATGTATAGAATAATCGTATGAAGAGCACCACGGTGCGTGGAAAAAAGAGGAACGGGGAAATCCATAACCAGTATATAATTATCGGAACTGAGCCGTTCTTTGCCGACCACACGATACAGGAATTCAAGAAAAGACTGCAGGTTGATGAATCATTTGATCTGGATACTTTTTACGCATCTGAGAGCTCTGTTGATGAAATACTCCAGAAGCTCTATCTTATGCCATTCTCATCGTCGCGGCGACTCGTCGTTGTCAAAAACCTCGAGGATTTGGATTATACCGCACTCGAAAAGTTTGCTACACTGATCAATGCGTCAGCATCGCACAACTGTCTCATTTTGACATTCACCATTGGCAAGGACAATGCAAAACATGCGAGAGTTGCAAAAAAGCTGCCTGCATTGTTTACCAACGCACAGCCTATGATCTACGAAAAAAAGACAAAGAAAATCCGAAAGTACATAGCGCAAAGGAGCGCGCGTGCGCACATATCGCTTTCAGAATCAATGCTCCAGTACCTGGAAGATGAATTCAGCAATGACATCACCGGGCTTGAGAATGAACTTGAGAAGATTGAAAACTATTGTGCCGAAGCAGGGGTAATGAAACTTACGAATATGCAGGACCTCGCAAAAGGCCTGTCTGACTTCAGCAAGTACCAGGTCGTAAATGCCTTTCTTGATGGTAGACGTGAGACACTCCAGTATTTTGAAGAACTACTCCCATATCTGAAGTCCGACGCAGAAATGGTATATGCCTTAACGCAGGGGTTACTGTACCGCGCGCAACGGAGCAGAAAACAACGTAAGGTCGTAACTGAAATCCTCGCACAGATGAGCAAGGTCGATCAGAAGGTCAAAGGTGGGTCTCACTTTGGCGACCTGATGCTGGAACTCCTTTTTCTTAGATATGCACCTGTGTTCAGGAAAGGAGCTTTCTATGGATAATAAGATGAATGAGTTACGGGAAATCGAGGCGCAGCGAACTGATATACTCGCCAAGCTCAAAAAGATTGAAGATAAGAAGACGTCGGTGAGCGAAAAGGTCTTTTCAAAGGTCAAGCTCGAGTATGAAGAAAAGCTTAAGGAACTCGAGCTGAAAATGGCCGAGCACGTCGACGTCATCAAGAGAGAACTGAAAAGCTTAACCCAGGAAGAAACAAAGCTCGCTCAACAGCAAGAGGATCTCAAGTTTACCATCGAAGAAATCGATCTACGTTATTCAATTGGTGAATATGATGAAGAATCATACAAGAAGCTCAATGAAGAGAACAGCAAGAAATTGAATACACTGAAAACGCAGTTGGACGGCGTACGAGAGCGCAAACAACGATTTCAAGACATTGTCGAGATAAAGAGTATTGAGGAAACTATCGAAGAAGTACCTGAGGTTCCTGTAGAGACCGTCGAAGCTTCTCCAGAGGTTCCGGTTACAGAAATTGAAGCTGCACCAGAGGCAGAGGTTCCTGCAGAAGAGGCGCTCGAAGCAATACTGAAAACGCCCGCTGAGGAAACTCATGATGAAACGCCCGGTGAGGAGATTTTGGAAGAAGCACCAGCCGCAGCTGAATCTGACGAGGCCGAACCAGCTGTTGAGGAAATCGCCGCAGCCGAACCACAGATTGAGATAGAAGAACACATGCTCGGAGAGACATTGTCTCAAGAAGCAGAAGCGAAACTCGACGAACTCCTCAGTGAAGACGAAACACCGACACGAGAAGCCGAAGCGACGACCGAGGATACTGAAGAAAAAGCAGCGGAAGAAGAAAAAACAGGTGAGGAAGGCAAGTATGTTGCATGCCCTAAGTGTGGGCATATGAATGCGCCCGATTCGTGGTACTGTGAAAAATGTGGCGCTGAAGTACTCGATTCACCAGCGACATAGGAACGTAGCAAAAGAATAACCACAGCGACAATGAAGTATGTACCCAATGCAGTAGAAAAGAAATGGCGCGATGACTGGAGGGAAAGAAACCTGTTCAAGACCAAGAGCAGACCGAAGAGGAAATTCTATAATCTGGTAATGTTCGCTTACCCATCTGGTGATATCCACATGGGTACGGGCAGAAACTATGTCATTGGCGATGTCCACGCCCGCTACAAAATGAGAAGAGGGTACGACGTACTCCATCCATTCGGATGGGATGCATTTGGCCTTCCCGCTGAGAACCGGGCAATCGAAGTCGGCGTCCATCCGGAAAAGTGGACAATTGAAAACATCAAGACATCCGACGAATCACTGAAACTACTCGGTATCAGTTACGACTGGGATCGGGAGATCATAACCTGCATGCCTGATTACTACAAATGGACACAATGGATGTTTCTCCTGCTCTACGAGAGGGGTCTTGCATACAAAAAGGAAGCGTATGTAAACTGGTGTCCAAATTGCAATACAGTCCTCGCAAATGAACAGGTATCTGAGGGAAAGTGCTATCGGTGTGACGCACTCGTTGAGAAACGAAGATTGAATCAATGGTTCTTCAAAATAACTGCCTACGCTGAGCGGCTTCTCAACGACCTCGACAAGCTCACTGGCTGGACTGACAATGTTAAAATCATTCAGCGCAATTGGATTGGCAGAAGTGCAGGTTGTGACATCATCTTCAAAGTCGCCGACAAAAACATCGAACTTAATGTCTTCACGACGAGGCCCGATACTATCTACGGGGTGACGTTTATGTCGATCGCGCCCGAACATCCACTGGTCGACGAAATCATCCACGGCAGCAAAAATGAAGGTAAGGTTCGGGCATACATAAAAGAAGCGACAAAGAAGAGTGATATTGAACGGATCGAGAAGGAAAAGGACGGCGTCTTCACCGATTGCTATGCAGTAAATCCTGTGAATAGCGAAAGAATACCGATTTTCGTTGCCGACTACGTGCTCCTTGAGTACGGCAGCGGTGTTGTCATGGGTGTCCCGGCCCACGATGAACGCGATTTTCAATTTGCGCGCACCTATGACCTCCCATTACGAGTCGTCATCAACCCGCCCGGTACCACACTCGAACCGGCAACAATGGACCATGCATACGAAGACCCCGGCATCATGGTCAACTCCGGTGAGTTCACCGACGTGCCGTCAGAAAAAGGTATCGCGGCGGTCACACAGTTTCTTGCGGAAAAGAAATGCGGTGGCGCGACCGTTAAGTACCGGCTCAAGGACTGGCTCATCTCTCGACAGCGGTACTGGGGTGCACCGATCCCCATGATTTACTGTGACGCATGTGGCATGGTGCCCGTCCCAGAAAAGGACCTTCCAGTACTCCTTCCCAAAGATATCAAGGATTTCGTACCCAAAGGCAAATCACCGCTCGCTGCTGCCGAGAGTTTCATTAATACGACATGCCCGTCGTGCGGAGCAGCAGCAAAGCGTGATCCTGACACCATGGATACGTTTGTCTGTTCATCATGGTACTTCTTACGGTACCTGGATCCACACAACAATGAAGAGTTCTGTTCCCGAAAGAACGCTGATACGTGGCTCCCCATAGATCAGTATATCGGCGGTAGTAGCGAGCACGCCACTGGTCACCTTATCTACTTCAGATTCTTCACCAAAGTCCTGTACGACGCTGGTTACATTTCGGTTGATGAACCAGCAACAAACTTGTTCAATCTGGGAATGGTGTTGAAAGATGGCGAAAAGATGTCGAAGTCAAAAGGCAACCTCGTCCGCATCGGTGACTTCGTCAAGAAACACAGTGCTGATGCCGCACGCCTAACAATCGTCTTTGCTGCACCTCCTGAGCGGGAGATGGAATGGAGTGACGACGGCGTTGTCGGAGCCGAGCGGCTTATCAATCGGATCTATCGACTCTTTGCCGATAATAGTAGCACTGTTGTCCACGAGAAACCGAGCACTATTCCGAAAGAAGACGAAAGCCTGTACATCAAGACGAATCAAATCATCGCCAAGGTCACGAGCGATCTAGAATCATTCAAATTCAATACCGCCATTGCTGCACTCTGGGAGCTCTTGAATGAGCTCTACGCATGTTCGACCAAAGGACCGGTATTCGGCTATGGAATGCATGCGCTCATGCAACTACTGTCACCGTTTGCGCCGTATCTTGCTGACGAATTGTGGTCGCTTACCGGCGGTACTGGAAGTCTGGTCGAACAGGACTGGATCGCCTACGATACAGAATATTTGGAGGATTTAACAAAAACCATTGTCATTCAAATCAATGGCAAAGTGCGGTCACACCTTGAAATTGCAGGTTCCGTGACTGAAGAGAATATAAGAAAACTGGCACTACAAGACGAAAAAATTCAGCGGCACCTGCAGAAGAAGCCGATAAAAAAAGTTATTTACGTGCCAGACAAAATACTGAACATTGTTGTGTAGGACTTCTGACAGGAGAAATAAAGGAGGAAAAAGATGAAAAAGAAGAAAAGGGCGAGGAAGATGAAAAGGAAAAAGAAGCAACCGATGAGGAGAAAGAAAAAGAAGAAAATGTCAATCCGCGAGCATACGGTTGACATCTTAAAGCGGACGGGCAAGGCACTGCACTACCGCGACATCACAAAGAGAATAAAGAAACGCGGCTATCGGTTCCATAGAAAAGACCCGGAGCGTTCAGTCTACATTATCATAAACAGGTATCCCAAACTTTTTAAGAAGACGAAACCTGCTACGTACAAACTGAAGAAAAAGAAGAAAAAGTAGAAAAGGGGGCGCAGGCTCCCTTTTCTCCCTTCTGAAAAAGCCTGAATCCGGCCAAGGTGGTTTACGGGTTAACCCGATTAGAAACACCTTGGAATGGGAATTCTCACTTCTGGCGAATAACTCATCACTCTGCCTGTTTCGATTTGTGCCAAGAATGTAGTTTCTCACGGGGTCAAGGTATTGACCTACATGCTGTACGCCATCAGCCAAAGGCACATTCGTGATGGCGCTTTCATCTTTGTCAAACAGTCACAAGTCTTTTTCACGAACACAAATGACGATCCACCAGTACGAACTTATTTCGTCTTCGTAAATCCTTTCATCTTTGAGGCGTATTCCTTAAGTTTATTTTCAACAAGGTAGTTGATACTGTTCTTTTCATAGCCGGTCTTTGTCCTCTTCCCTGCTGTTTTGCCGGTCAATATTTCGATACCCTCATCAATCGTCGCAACCGGATAGATGTGGAATTTCTTTTTCTTCACAACATCAACAATTTCTTGTTTGAGCATAAGGTCTTCGACATTTTTCGCGGGGATCATTACACCTTGCTTGCCAGTCAAGCCCTTCGCCTTGCAGACATCATAGAATCCTTCAATCTTTTCATTGACACCACCGATTGGCTGAACCTCGCCGTTTTGATTCACTGAACCGGTCACGGCTATTTGCTGTGTTATCGGAACGCCGGACAGTGCCGAGAGGAGCGCGTAGACCTCTGTACTCGAAGCCGAATCGCCATCGACCTCGCTGTACGATTGTTCGAAGCCCAGCGTTGCATCAATGGTCATGGGTTGCTCCTGCGCGTACCGGGATTTCAAGAACCCGCTGAGAATGAGAACACCTTTGTTATAGGTCCGACCACCAAGATTCGCCTCGCGCTCAATGTTGATGATACCCGCACGCCCGAGTGATGTTTTCGCAGTAATCTTTGTCGGTCTGCCGAAACTGTAGCCACCAACCTGGTATACTGACAATCCGTTGACCTGGCCAACCGCTGTTCCCTTGGTATCGATCATGAGTATGTCTTTCTCAATCAACTCTTGCACCTTGTCTTCATACATGTTGACGCGCCTTCGCCAACCCTGTATTGCCTTCTCGATGTCTTCGGCACTGATGCTCTTCGCCTTCCGCTGCTTCGCCCAGTAATCGGCCTCCCGGATCATATCCGCCACAACATGGAATCGCGTTGAAAGTTTGTCTTTCCTCCCCGCAATACGCACACCGTACTCAATAATATCTGCGACGGCCTGTTTGGTGAACGGTAACAGCTGTTCCGTGTGGCATATGGATTTGATAAATGATGCGTACTCATTGATATTGGCAGCATTCTTGTCCATAACCGTATCGAAATCCGCCTTCACCTTGAATATCTTCTTAAAATCCTCATCCTGATAGAACAAAAGATAGTAGAGCCACTGTGTGCCTATCATGATAATCTTAACATCAACTGTTATCGGTTCGGGCTTGAGCGCTGATGATGAGAAAATGTGGAAAGGATCAAACGCCTGAATATCAACGACGCCGTTGCGCAATGTCCGCTTGAGTGCCTGCCAGACACCCGGCTCAATGAGCGCGTCAAAACCGTTGAGCACAAGATAACCGCCGTTCGCACGCAAGAGCGACCCGGCCTTGATATTGAGAAAATCGCTAACGTACATGCCAGGACCTGCTGCATGACGTTCGATCGTGCCGAACAAGTTTTTGTGCGAAGGCGTTGTTTCAAAAATTATCGGCACCACCTCGGTCTCGGCATTGTCAACGAGTACGTTGACCTTATACTCCCTGAATTCGTCTTGATTCTTCTGGTCACGGAGAAATCGATCAAGATTGCTGAGAATCGAATCAAACGCCTCTTTGAGGTACTGCGCAACTTTCTTACTCGCGAATTTTTTCTTGATGTCATTAATGAGTTCTGAAACCGATGGTTTTATCATCCACTCATTGAGTTTTTGTATCTCGGTATTCGCCTTGTCCTGTATTTCCCGAACCTTGCTGTAAATGGTCGCCATACCGCTTTCAAGCTCATGAATTTTCTTGCTCATTGCCTCGTAATCAGCTTCAGTTAGTTTGCCTTCACGTACCATCTTCTCAACGTCTTCCAGTTTTGTGGGTTTACCATCAATAATCGGGAAAATCGCCGGGCGGACAAATGGCCCTTTCTGTATTTGCATAACCTTAAAACCTTGTTCTTCAATACTCTTTTCAAAATCTCGCAGCAATGTCCTGTGCTGTTCCTCATATTTACTGACAATACCCTGCCTTCTTTTCTGATACTCTTCACTGGCAAAGACCTGCGGAATATTTGTCTTCAAATCAGTAATGAGCCGCTCCATTGCACGTTTGAACTTGCCACCGTCACCTGCAGGCAGTGATATGAGCATGGGCATGTCTGCATTCTTGAAATTGTGTACATAGAGCAAGTCGGTGAGGTCTCTCTTCTTGACTTCCAGCTGTTCTAAGAGTTTTGTCACTGCGGTTGTCCGCCCTGTACCAACCGGTCCGGTTATGAATATATTGTATCCGGGATACTTAACATTAAGGCCGAGCTTGATCGCATCCATTGCTCTCGGCTGACCGATGATGCCTTCACATATCCGTATGTCCTTGACCGTTTTGAATTTCAGTAACTTTGGATCGCACTGCCAGCGCAGGTCGGATGGCTTCAACTCTCTAAATTTCTTCATGTTGCCTCCTTACGGATGTATTCAGATTAGGTTATTGTCTGCAAATCAATGTTTATACTCGATTCTATTATACGGATAATAGTCGCACTGTCAATTGACAAAGGTTCAAAACCTCGGGTAATCCAATGGCAACGAGCGGCAATTGACGGCAACCAATGACAGCGTATGGCAATCTCGCCTGCGTACGG
>Ga0111198_1047_pt1 | contig 19391 bp, 13 predicted proteins | sample DeeMarSWOR324_28_FD_80370 | JGI IMG/M metagenome (GOLD analysis project Ga0111198, IMG submission 80370) | candidate division WOR_3 bacterium SM23_60
ATTGTTGATCTTAAAATGCCTGGGATTGACGGTATTGAGGTACTCAAGAAATTCAGTACCTTGAGGCCAAAGCTGCCGGTTATCATTGTTACTGCCTACGCCACGATTGACACGGCGGTCATTGCAATGAAACATGGCGCAGCTGACTATATCGTGAAGCCGTTCAACCCTGAAGAAATCAGTGTCGTCATAGGTAAGCTCATTGAGCATCAGCGATTGATCAAGGAGAACGTTCGTTTGCGTCAGCAGTTGTCAAAGCGGTTCCGGTTTCAGGACCTCATTGGCAAAAGCAATAAGATGAGCACGGTCTTTGAGATGATCAGAACCGTTGCACCGACTAAATCAACCGTTCTTCTACGGGGTGAAAGTGGGACGGGTAAAGAGCTCGTTGCACGAGCAATTCACGAGTTGAGTCCTCGTCACCGGAATCCATTCATCACTGCCGCGTGCGGCGCAATGCCTGAATCACTACTCGAAGCCGAGCTTTTTGGTTATGAAAAAGGTGCTTTCACTGGAGCGGTCGAGCAACACAAAGGCCGGATCGAAATCGCGGATAGAGGGACGCTCTTTCTCGATGAGATCGGCGACGTCAGTTTAAAAACCCAGGTCAATCTTCTGCGCGTTCTGCAGGAACGTGAGTTTCGTCGAATCGGCGGCAAAACGTCGACCAAGGTGGATATCCGGGTAATCGCGGCAACCAACAAGAATCTTGAAGAGATGATCCGCCAGAATGATTTCCGGGAAGACCTCTACTACCGCCTCAATGTTATCACGATTGAACTACCCCCGCTTCGAGAGCGGAAAGAGGATATTCCGCTTCTTGTCCATCACTTCCTCGATAAGGTCAATCTTGACGTGGGCAAGAAGATTGAGACGATCACTGAGGAGGCAATGGAAAAACTCATCAACTATGACTGGCCGGGCAATGTCAGACAGCTTGAGAATGCAGTGGAACATGCGGTTGTTGTCGCCAAGGAGTCACGACTCATGCCCCGGGATTTGCCTGGATACCTTCAGAATATTGGCCCCGGCGTACCGAGCGCGAATGTACCCCTGCGGCAGATCGAAAAGCAACACATACGTGCTGTGCTTGAGGCAAATAACTGGCATATCAAGAAATCAGCGGCAATTTTGGGTATTAATCGGGTAACCTTGTACAACAAAATCAAGGCATACAGGCTCAAGAAAGACAAATAATTGGCTGTGTTTTCAAAGGCCCGTCTGTTGAAAATATTAACATAAGTATAAAAAATAATCACGAACGCTATATGTAATATTGGGTGTTTACACTGTTGTTGAAATTTTAAACAGTAGACCATAATTCATCATCCACTTAACGTTTGTAACCCACGCAAATTCGGAAGTTTATACCTTGTGTTGTTGGCACAGATTTTGCTTATTGATTGTCTAGAGGTTATTATGAAGTGTCCATTCTTAGAAGAAATGATTGTTCAATACTGTACTGCCTGTGCAGTCAAGAAGAGGCTGCCCAAGGATAGCCTCGTTGCACAGAATCCGTGCGAGACATACCCAGAAGACTGTCCTATATATCAGGAATTAATCCAAAAAAGGCATGAGGAGGTACAGGTGGCAAAACCGGAGAAGAGTACGGAAGCGTTAAGAGATGCAAAGCCGTGCATTTGGATGAAGGCAGGGGTCATCGCGTACAGAATGTGTACAAGGAATTATGATTGCAAGAACTGTGAGTTCGACCGCCAGATAACCCAGGGCACTGGCGAATCACCAATGGTCGTTCAAGCCATCGCGAAGCTGAGACAGTTGCCCGCGTCCGAAAAAAAGTGTCGGTACATGCTGACTGGCGATTTCACCTACAAAATTTGCTCAAACAATTATGAATGTTGGCACTGCGCAGTTGATCAGTATATTCAAGATACACTGGATGCCCACCCAATGCTGCAGAAGAGGCGTGCGCGCGTGGCCAAACTCGAGAAAAAGGTCAAGGGTTTCACAATTCGGAAGGATTTTGCATATTTGCCGAATCACATCTGGTTGCAGATTGAGGGTGATCACGCACGCGTCGGTATTGATGATTTTGCAGCACGTCTGCTCGGTGTCATTGATTCAATCCAGCTGCCACAACAATCAGAGCTCTCAGAGGGCGATACGTGTTGGCACCTGCACAGTGGCAACCGCACACTCGCTATGAACTTGGCAATGCCCGGAGAGATTGTTGAGAGAAACGCGGCCGTCCAGGCTGACCCAACCCTGATTCGGAAGGATCCGTACAACCGAGGATGGCTTCTGAGAATAAAGGTCGCACAGGAACGCAAAGACCTGCGCACCGGTGAAGCGACAATTGCGTGGCTCGAACAAGAATTTGAACGGCTGCACCAGGAATACGAGAAAAGCATCGGCGTCACGATTGCTGATGGTGGCGCGCTCGTTGAAGACCTTCCGCAACGCCTATCTGACGCAGAGTGGAAGAGACTCACTGAGCGTTTCCTGCAATAAGGCGCGGTCCTTAAGCCTTTCTGGCCTTCAGCCAATACACACGCCGTGCTGTGCTTGAGCAGGCACTACCTGAGGTGAATGTTCAGTAGTCTGCGTGTAGCAACGATTTCAGGGTATATTATTGTTGACTTCTGAGTAGCTATGGCTATACTATGAGCTATGACTGCTCAGGTCCAGCGCATACTCAAGAAATACAAGCACGAAAAATCAAGTATCATTCAAATTTTACAGGAAATTCAGGAAGAGTACCGATACCTCCCTGAGCATGTCCTCAATGAGGTTAGTAGAAAATTGCGAATACCACTCAGCACTGTATACAGCATTGCGACATTCTATACTGCATTCAGTCTAACGCCCCGAGGAAAACATCTCTGCACTGTGTGCATGGGCACTGCCTGTCACGTACGGGGCGCACCAACTGTATTAAGTCAGATCGAAGAACGGCTAAAGACAAAGGCGGGCAGTACGTCGGCCGACAAAATGTTCTCGCTTGAGACCGTAAACTGCCTCGGCGCATGCGCCCTCGCACCGATCGTCGTGATTGATGGTCAGTACTATGGTCAGACCACGGTCGACAAAGTCAATCGACTAATCGATCCCTACTATGAGAAAGAAACGACGTAACCGATTTCGTTTAGACCTCCTCGTGTGCGCAGGAACTGGCTGCGTTGCGAACGGATCCTTCACCATAAAAGCAGAGCTTGAAAAGGAAATTGCCCGTCAGCACTTGGCGTCCGAAGTTCAGGTGGTTACCACTGGTTGCCAGGGGTTCTGCGAACGCGGTCCGATCGTGATTGTCCAGCCCGATGGCATATTTTACCAGCGAGTTAAGAAAGAACACATTCCGCACCTCGTTGAAGAACACCTGCTCAAAGGTAGACCGGTAAAAGATCTGATGTATGTGCCATCACCCGAGGCGCCGCCTGTATCCAAGATGATGGATATCGGGTTCTTCAAACACCAGCGGTTGATTGTCCTGAGGAATCGAGGCCGGCTCGATCCTGAGAACATTGATGAGTACATAGGCTTTGATGGCTATCAGGCGCTCGAAAAGGCATTTACCCAAATGACACCGACCGAGATAATCGAAGAGATCAAGACGTCAGGATTGAGAGGACGTGGCGGTGCTGGTTTTCCTACTGGACGCAAGTGGGAACTGTGCCGCGCATCACCAGGTAGGGTCAAGTACATTGTCTGCAATGGTGATGAGGGTGATCCTGGTGCATTCATGGACCGGAGCGTTTTGGAAGCCGACCCTCATGCGGTGATTGAGGGTATGGCGATTGGTGCCAAGGCGATCGGTGCGCACCAGGGGTTTATTTATGTGCGGAATGAATATCCACTCGCGGTAAAGAGAATACGCATCGCCCTAGCACAGGCAGCTGCGTATGGTCTCTTAGGTGAGGACATTCTCGGCACCGGCTTCGATTTCACGATCCAGGTTGTTAGAGGTTCAGGCGCATTTGTCTGTGGAGAAGAAACAGCGCTGCTCGCATCGATTGAAGGAACGGTGGGCCGACCGCGACCACGGCCGCCGTATCCTGCCAAACAAGGTTTGTGGGGTCAGCCCACGAATATCAACAACGTTGAGACATGGGCGAATGTACCGGTCATCGTTTTACGCGGTGCGCGGTGGTTTTCTTCGATTGGCACGAAAAGGAGCAAGGGCACAAAGATTTTTTCTCTGGTCGGAAAGATTAACAACACAGGTCTGGTTGAAGTGCCAATGGGCATTACCCTGAGAGAGATCGTCTATGATATAGGTGGTGGAATACCTGGTGAGAAGGAGTTCAAAGCAGTGCAGACCGGTGGTCCATCGGGTGGGTGTATACCAAAAAATTTGCTCGATTTGCCGATTGACTATGAGAGTCTGACAAACGCTGGTTCGATGATGGGATCAGGCGGTATGATCGTGATGGACGAGGAGACGTGCATGGTCGATGTCGCCCGGTACTTCTTGAATTTTACTCAGCAAGAATCATGTGGGCTCGGTCAGACCGCACCAAACCCGGTGCTTACGACGCTGCGGTATTTTAGAGATGAATACGAAGCACACATCAAGGAGAAACGCTGTCCGGCATTGGTGTGCAAGGCTCTCATCTCCTACGTCATTGATCCTGCTGCCTGCTCAGGGTGCACGGTGTGTGCGAAAAAGTGTCCGAGCGGCGCAATCACCGGAGAGCCGAGGAAAGTGCATGTCATTGACCAGAGTAAGTGCACGAAGTGTGGCATCTGTATTACAGTATGCCCAGATAAGTTCAGGGCTGTGAAAAAAGTGTCACCTGCAAGAACTGAAACATGATACGATTGACGATCAACAACAAACAGGTGACGGCAAAGCGTGGCGAAACAGTGCTCGAGGTTGCCCAAAGAGAGGGCATCTACATACCAACGCTATGTTTTCATAAAGACCTCAGCGCCTATGGTGGTTGCCGATTGTGTATTGTCGAAGTCAAAGGGTGGCCCAATCCGGTCACTGCGTGCACGCTGCCTGCTGAGGATGGCATGATCATCAAGACCGATACACCGCGCCTCAAAGAACTCCGTACCTTTTCTTTGCAGTTAATCCTGTCTGAGCATCCGCATGCGTGCCTTATCTGCGATCGGGAGGAAGAGTGTGCTCAGTATCAGGAATGTATTCAGAAATCAAGCATAACTTTTGGCTGTAAGTTCTGCAGTAGTAATGGTGATTGTGAACTGCAAGATTTGATCGACCGTCTCGGCATCACCGAGATACCATACGAATTCAGATATCGCCAACTCGATGTGGAGAAGTCCGATCCATTCTTTGAACGCGATTACAACCTCTGTGTGCTGTGCGGACGATGTATTCGCGCCTGCGGAGAAAAACGAGATGCGCACATCCTCGATTTCATTCACCGTGGTCCGCAAACCCTTGTTGGTACTGCCTTTGGTCTAACACACCTGGAGCTTGGATGTCAGTTCTGCGGTGCCTGTGTTGATGTGTGTCCAACCGGCGCGCTACGGGAACGATACAGCATGTGGGCTGGCCTGCCCGAGCGATCCGTGCGGTCGACGTGCGCACTGTGCAGTATTGGCTGTTCGATGCAGATCAATGTTGGCGCGGCGGGCATCATCAACACGATCCCGGATCGAGACGAACTGTGTGTGCGTGGCCGTTTCGGTATTGCACCAATAGTGCATCACCCCAAGCGCGTGACGTCTCCTCTTTTAAGAAAAGGAAAACGTCTTGTCCAGGTCAGCTGGCAGGAGGCACTGGAGTACGCGTGCGCGCAGTTGAATAAGCATCAGAAGAAAACGGGCATCCTGTTCTCACCGCAGTTGTCGATCGAGTCAATTGATGCAGTTGTCAGACTCGCTGGCCACCTGGCGTGTCATCTAACGACCTCTGCTGTGCTCGCTCATGACCTGAAGGCTCTCAATATCAAGGACATACAGGACGAGGCGGTTTTCGTGTTCCTCAATACGGACATGATTGATTACTCACCACTGTTTCTAAAGTTGAGGTCACGCCTGAAAAAACGACCTATGATTATTACTATCGATGCAGTTGCGAGCAAAGGTGCAGAGAAGGCTGATGTATGGCTTCGACCACTGGTGGGAAAAGAAACACAGGTGCTCCAGTATCTCTTTGCTCAGAAAGAGGTGCGCGCCACAGACACGGTGCCAAGGAATATCAGTGACGCGCGTGCGCTCTGTAATGGCAAGCACATTTATGTATTTTGCACGGCACAAACTGGTGACATCGCAGTACCAAAACACGTAACAAAAGTGCCCCTAACGAGTATGACAAATGCGCTCACAATACGAGATATGGGTATTGATACGTCGCCGGCGCGTGTCCTGAATGACAAAAATGTTGATTGCTTGTACGTGCTGGGAGCTGTGCCACAGCTATCAAGAAACTATGCAAGCGTGATTGTTCAAAACTGTTTTCTTCCACAATTCGATTTTGATGTTTTTCTCCCCACGGCAGTGTTTGCCGAAGTGAATGGAACGGTTATCACTATTGAAGGAAAGAAGCGCAAGCTGCGTAAGGCGTTCGAGCCAGTCGGTAATGCGAAGCCTGACGACTGGATACTGACGCAAATGTGCACAATGCTCGGCTGCAAGAAGAGACGTCCGGCGTCCACGCACACGAAACCGCGCCGTGCGCGGCGGCCGCGCCAGCAAAGACGCAGTGAGGCATATCCACTGCAGCTGGTTACAAGGGAAAACGCCTATGTGTACCGCGGTCATGTTCTTTCTTCATTGATGAAAGGTTTTGACCGATTGCGTCTTGATCGGCGGGCGTGGGTTCACGCACGTACGGCAAAGAAGTACGGTCTGAAAAATGACATGAAGGTCGATATCATCGGCCACAACGTTACCATGAGGATGCCGGTGTTGGTCACCGATGCCGTACCCGAGAATGTTGTCGTCATACATCATCCGTCGGACGGAATGGTCGAAAGTCAACCAGTGAGGCTCGTATGTACAGAGTGATAAAGCGAGAACAACTTGTACCCAACATCCACCTTCTTGTTGTCGAATCACCGGTCATTCACAAGAATGCGCAGCCAGGAGAATTCGTCGTTGTCCGTGCTGATGAGCACGGCGAGCGTATCCCTCTGAATCTCGTTGATTGGAATGAGACGAGTGTGAGCATGGTCTTCATGGAGGTCGGTACGTCGACGAGGAAACTTGCATCGCTGAAACAGGGTGACCAGCTCGCGACACTGGCTGGCCCGTTGGGTACGCCCACTGAGCGTTTTCAGAACAAAAATATTCTCTGCATTGGTGGTTGCTACGGTATCGGTGCACTCTATCCGATCATCCGTATGTTCAAGAGTAATGAGAATCGCGTTTCGACCGTGATCGAGGCACGGAGTTCATTCCTGTTGTACTGGCAGGAGAAACTCCGGCAGTACAGTGATGAACTGCACGAAATAACCCGTGACGGAACTGCGGGTTCGGCTGGTCACGTGAACGAATTTATCGTTGACTATGTCAAAAAGCACTCAGTTGATGTTGTCTATGTCCAAGGCTGTACGTACTTGACGTATCTCATCAGTGAAACGACCCGGCCGTTTGCGATCAAGACAATCGTCGGCTTGAATCCAATCATGGTTGATGCGACGGGGATGTGCGGCGTATGCAGAGTGATTGTCGGTGGTGAAACAAAGTTCGGCTGTGTTGATGGCCCGGAATTTGATGGTCACCAAGTAGATTGGGACAATTTGCTTTCACGACGCAAGGTGTATTTAGATGAAGAAAGGTTTTCCTTGAGTTTCTACGAATGTGAGCGATATGGCTAAAAAGATCATTCCAAAAAAGACGCCAATGCGTGAGCAGCCAGCAAAAGAACGGATTCGAAATTACGATGAGGTTCCCTATGGCTATAGTGAACAAGAGGCGATACAGGAAGCGGCGCGCTGCCTGCAATGCAGGAAACCGACGTGCGTGCAAGGGTGTCCTGTTGAAATTGATATTCCTAGGTTCATCGATTTCATTGCCAAAGGAGACTTCCCGAGTGCGATAAAGCGGTTAAAGGAGAAGAACGTACTACCAGCCGTATGTGGTCGGGTCTGCCCGCAAGAAGATCAGTGTGAAAAACTGTGTGTACTTGCTAAGAAATTCGAGCCGGTGGCAATTGGTCGACTCGAGCGGTTTGCGGCGGACTGGGAAGCACAACGTGGTGAAACATCGATCCCCACAAAGCCACGTCCAACCGGTAAGAAGGTTGCCATTATTGGCGCCGGCCCTGGTGGGTTGACGGTTGCCGGTGATCTCGTCAGCGCAGGACATGCCGTGACAATTTTCGAAGCACTCCATCGACCTGGTGGCGTTCTCGTATACGGCATACCTGAATTCCGGCTGCCCAAGGCCATTGTGTACGGCGAGGTTGACTACTTGGTCAAATGCGGTGTACAGCTTGTACTCGATTTTGTCGTCGGTAAGACCGCAACAATAGATCAGCTCCTTGAAGAGTACAATGCTGTATATATCGGCACTGGTGCAGGACTGCCATGGTTCATGAACATACCAGGGGAACAACTGAACGGCGTCTATTCGGCGAACGAATATCTAACCAGGGCGAATCTCATGAAGGCGTATCTGTTCCCCGAATATGATACACCGATCGTGCGCGGTAAGAGAGTCGCAGTCATTGGTGGTGGCAATGTGGCAATGGATTGTGCGCGGACCGCGCTTCGTCTCGGCGCCGATGAGGTTCACATTGTCTACCGCCGTTCTCACAAAGAGATGCCCGCACGAGACGAAGAAATCCACCATGCGGAACAGGAGGGAGTGATTTTTGACATTTTGACTCTCCCCGTTAAATACATCGGTGACGAAAGAAGCTGGGTGACGCACATGGAATGTCTAAAAATGAAATTGGGTGAACCTGATTCGTCGGGCCGGCGGCGACCAGTGCCGATTGAAGGCTCCAATTTCATCGCACCGGTTGATACGGTCGTCTGCGCAATTGGTCAGAGCCCGAATCCATTGATTCCTCAAACAACACCTGATCTCAAAGTCGGTAAGTGGGGCAACATTGAGGTCGATCCCAAGACTGGTAAGACCTCAAAGAAAGGATGCTGGGCAGGCGGTGATGTTGTGCGTGGCGGTGCAACCGTGATCCTCGCCATGGGTGATGGCAGAATCGCGGCGCGCTCAATCCATGAATACCTGACCACCGGGAAGTGGTGAGAGATCAGGACAACAGACGATCAGGGTATCAGAGGAACAAGGTAGTAGAACGGGTGTTGGTGTCGTAAGTCCTTCTTAGTACTTCACTTCAAAGCTTTTAAACTCCCCAGTTGCTCGATCCCACGTAACCTCGACATTGTCCACACGGGCAAGCCGCGGGCCTTTGTGGCACCACTCGAGCAGTTCTCGGAGCCGCTCGGTTTCACCTTCCGCAACAATTTCCACTCTGCCGTCACTGAGATTCTGTACCCACCCGACGAGGTCGAAGTTCTGTGCTGCGTTTCTTGCGTGCGCCCGGAAGAAAACACCTTGCACAACACCAGCTACAAAAATGTGAAGGCGCTTTTCTTTGTTCACTTTTTTCCCTCTTCTAAAGCACGCCGCCCAGCGAGCTGACCGCAGCCGGCGCGAATCTCTTGACCACGTGATTTTCGTAGGGTTATTGTCTGTGGCGCGGTCAGCAGGTGATTGTAGAACTCGATAATACGTTTGTCAGACGGACGTTGGTAGGGCAGGAGCGGGTGTTCATTGTAAGGGATGAGATTGATCTTTGAGGGAATACCCTTTAGCAGAGTTACAAGTAGTCGGGCATCGCGCAACCGGTCATTGAGATTCTTAATCATGACATACTCGAAGGTGACCATGCTTTTCGTGCGTGAGTATTCCCTGGCAATCCTGAGGATTTCTTTCAACGGATTTTTCTTGGCCACCGGGATCATTTCATTTCTTAGGTTTTCGTCAGCAAAATTGAGTGAAATTGCTAGTTTGGCTTTGAACGGAGCATTAAGGAGGGCGTGCATGCCCTGCACAATGCCGACCGTTGAAACGGTCGTGTGCCGTTGACTAATGCTGAGACCGATCGGTGAGCTTTGAATTTCAATGGCGCCGAGGGTTTCGTGGAGATTCAAGAGCGGCTCGCCCATACCCATAAATACGACATTGGTAAGTTTTGTGTGTGTGTGTTGTTGAACAATGCGTGCCTGCTCGGCGATTTCATGTGCTTTCAAATTACGTGTGAATTTCATACGTCCGGTCGCGCAGAATGCACAGTGTACTGGACAGCCAATCTGGGTTGAAACGCAGACTGTTTTTCTCTTTTGCTCAGGAATGAAGACCGATTCTATGTATTTACGGTCAGTCGTTCTGAACACGTATTTCTGCGCGCCATCATGAGCTGTTCTGACCGTATGCGTGTGCAGACCTCGGATCGTGAATGATTGGGATAGAGAATCCCGCAACGGTTTTGAGATATTGGTCATTTGGGCAAAATCTGTGGCGCTTTTCTGCCACATCCACTGGAAAATCTGTTCTGCACGATACGTAGTCTGCCCACGCGTGACCATGAGTTCACGCAAAGGTTCTAGTCGTAATCGCTTGATATTACGTCTGCGCATTACCGCATTATAGATAAAAAAAAACGACAAATCAAGTCAGTACCCAGGCTATATACGGATGATATCCACGTGGTGTATTGAGTATGCTACATGAGTACATACTACACAAAAGTTTAGTGAGACAAAATCTTGACAAATAATTGTTTCTGTCTATAATTTTGGAAGATAATGATACAACGAACGCATACATTTCAAGGATTTGCTGCCATACATGCTGAGGTGGTCAGATGAGAACGTGTCCTGTCTGTGATGGCGAAGTGACCACTGATGCCGCCTTCTGTTCTCATTGTGGTGTAACGCTGCAGAGAGAAGGCGCAGTGGCCGGTGCGACCGACCGTTTACGAGAGCTGGGCGGAGAAATCCGCATGCTCTCAGTTTTCTTTGTGAATTTCAATGGTTTTGAGACGTGCGTCGAACAGCAGATTGATAAAGATGTTATGATCGAGCTCCGTGAGTGCCTGGCCGAGGTAGAGACGTTCATACGAAGCTTTAAGGGTACTGCGAACCAGATTGTTGCGGACACCCGCGTCCTCGCCGTGTTTGGTGCACCCAAGGCTCACAAAGATGATCCTCTTCGTGCCCTCAACTGCGCCCTCGAGATCAAAAACTGGTGGAAGCACAAGAAAGACGAAAAGATGCTTCTGAAGAACATTGATATGACAATCGGCATACACACTGGTCGTGCCTTCTTTGGCTACATTATCGAAGCGTATTCATTTCTCACAGTCATAGGTGATACTATCAACATTGCTGCCCGTTTGACCGGGCTCTGTCGTAGCGATGAGATTTTAATCAGCGAAAGTACGTACAACAGACTCGCTCACTATGTCGATGCCGAGCATATTGGAGAGCGTAGTGTCAAGGGTCGAACCACCAAGGTTGATACCTATTTGGTAAAAGGTATCAAAAAAGAGCCGCAGATTACGCCGGCACAGAAACTTCCTTTTTGCGGACGCCGTACCGAGTTAGAAAAGCTCAAAGATATTGCTGCGCGCGCACAGGAAAAAGAAGCCCAGTACTGCATGATCAGCGGACAGATGGGCATTGGCAAGACGCGACTCAAAGAAGAGTTTGAGCAATACATAACCGAGAGCGATGAATTTGACTACATAGAAACGCATTGTTCCGTGGAGATCGAGTCTCCGTATTTCCCCTTTAAGTTCTTATTGAAGCAGTATTTCAAAATTAATGAATACGATACAAAAGAAATTGTGAAGAGCAAAATACGTGATACTATTGCGCAAAAAGGCTTAGCTCCCCGTCACATAGATGGTGTTAAGCACCTCTTTGAAACAGATCTAACAAGACTCAACCGTGAAGAGCTGTTACGCATCAATGAGGAGATCTACGCTTCGATGAAGCAGCTCATCAAACACGAGTGCCGCGATAAATCATTGGTGCTCATATTTGAGGAATTTCATAAGGCAGACGAGATGTCAAAATACATCATGTCGTATCTGGCATCTGAGTTGAAAAACGAACCAGTGATGTTTCTCATGGTGAATGTTTCGAAGGATTTTGTTGCGCACATCAATGTACCTATTCAAGAAATCAACCTTTTACCTCTTTCAATGAATGAAATAAAGGAACTCGTCGGCTCCATCCTCGGTGAGGTCGACGAAAAGGTAATCGACTTTTTCTTTCGGTCGGCTGGGGGTAATCCTCTTTTTACCATCGAGGCAATACGGAATACACGGAGAACAAAAATCATCAAGAACGTTTCGGGACGGTGGTTGCTTGACAAAGATCAACGCTTATCATTCCTCGATGACCTGTACGGTGTTGTCATGTCCACCATTGATTCTCTCGCATCCAGTTACCGTTTGATCATTGACTACGCCTCGGTCATCGGATACTCGTTTAGCCTTCGCGTTCTTGACCGACTGTTGACGCGAGCTCATCTGCATGAGCAGCTCGATTACCTTATCACCGAGGGATACATTATACTTTCGAAGAATGATGATGATCCTGTTTACGTCTTTCGCCATAATCTTCTTAAAGATGCCGCATATACCGTGTTGCCATTGCGCAAGAGAAAAGAGATACATCGACACGTTGCCGCACTTCTCGAAGAGATTTATGTTCATCAGCTCGATGATTTCTATGAGAGTATTGGTCATCATAGTCTTTCGTGTGAAGATTTCAAAAAGGCAGCACATTACTTCAAGCGCGCCGGCGACAAAGCAAAGAATCTCTATGCGTTCAATCAGGCGATTTCTCTCTACAATGCTGTTCTTAAGATCAACCGAGAGCGTAAGGGGGAGGTGAGTACGGATACGGTGAGGGATGTGTTCTTGAATTTCTCCGATCTATACGAAATTACGGGTGACGTTCAGAAAATGATAAAGATGGCCGAGCAGGGTTTGAGGAGTGCCCGGGAAGACAAGCAGCACGTCCAGGAAATGAATTTCATGGAGCGCTACGCGTACGGCTTATTTTTGAACAATCAGCTTGACAAATCCGCCGAGCTCCTACTCACGAGCATTGAGCAGTGTGATGAAGATTCACCAGAGATTCTTTCGATAATGCATTCTGACCTCGGTTTATTGTATCAAACCAAGTTTGAGTACGAGAAGAGCATCCTCGAGTATAACACGAGCTGGCGTATTGCTCGGGATAACGCCATGAAGAAGGCAGAGATTGTTTGCCTATTGAATCTCGCACGTATACATACCAATCTTGGTAACTATGAACGCGCGCTGGAGTACCTGAACTATGGTATTGATGAACTCATCTCTGATGATATGCGTTGGCAAGTGCAGTTCAAGGCAATGATCGGTACTATCTACTATCGAATATGGGATCTCGAAAAGGCTGACGTGGTGCTGAGAGAGTGCCTCACGCAGGCTGATGATATTGGCCATACCGAAGTGTCCATCAAAACAGCGCTACAATTAGCAATCATAAACACGATAGAGGAAAAGACAAAGATAGCGCAGGAATATGTTGGGCATGCCGACAGCAAAATCACCTTCATGATTAGGGAAAAACTGATGGCCGAGATAAATCTCATGAAGGCTGCTGTTTACCATCGACTCGGTGACCACACACGCGCGCGGAATTTACTCACGAGCGCACTTTCCATTGCTGAAAAATTGGAAGATACGGAAATTATTTGCTCGTGTTACGCGCTCATGTCAATTGTCGATTCCGAGAACAGTATGAAACATGCGATGACCGCACTCGACGCAGCAGAGCGGATCAAACTACCGCCACTCATTGCTTTGGCCCTCTATCGGGTGACACAAGGATACCTCAATGAGAACAATAGTGAAAAAAGTCGATACTATGGTCGAAAGGCACTGCTCATGTACGACGACGTAAAGATGCGCCTGACTGATGGACATCGGAAAAAGTACGTTCAGCGACCTGAGTATGTGCAACTTTTGGAGATCTAGGTAGTGAATTGCCAACACTGTGGCAGAGAGATTGCTGAAAATGTACCTTTCTGTCCTTCATGTGGTACGTTTCTCGGCAAACCGAAATTGCTCTCACTAGAAAGTATGCAACTGGTGTTCATGAGAGCAGATCTTGCCGGCTTTACGAGCATGAGCGAATCGATGACCTCGGAAGATGTTATGACATTCCTGAACGAAGTGTTCGGAGTTTTCTCCACAATCATAGAATCCTATAAGGGTGTGGTTTACGAAGTAATAGGAGATGAAATCGTAAGTGTCTTTGGTTTTCCTAAGGAATCAGGTTTTACACCACACATGGCGGTCTTTGCTGCCGAGGATTTATTGAAAAAATTGGATGACCTCAACAGAAAAAGGTATCTTAAAAATCCGGTTGGGTTGAAAATCGGTATGACCATGGATCATGCGTCACTGCCGAGTGTCCACCGCGACATTCGACACGCGGTCATTATCACGAAGGGATTTAAGAAATGTCAGATACTGCAGAAAAATGCCGTCGATAACACAATCCTCGTGGACGAGAATCTCCATCAAGCGACAAAGGCATTTTTTACCTACCGCGGGGTCGGAACCATTGAACAGGATTCATTTTCCATAGAAGCATACGAGTATGAAACAAAAACAACGTAACTATGGCTGATCGAAAGATACAATTCCAGAGTGATTTGATCAAGCAAATTGGATTAGGTATAAACATTGCGAGGACCTACCCAAAGGGTCATCCATCACTGAAGCCGGTTGTCCTACGTCTCAAGATACTTCTCAAAGAAATACCAATAGAGGAAGAATCGATTTCGCTCGTGGTGATTGAAGATGTCATCGTGATTGGGGAAGATCGTTTCCAATCAAAGACGCTCCCGATTGTCACCAGCCTGGTGCACCGATTCAACCAGCTCGGTGTGAAGAGCATCACCTTCAGTGCTGATACATCAGAAAGTGACATTAAAGAATTTTTTGAGGCAATGGCTGCTTCACCAGCAGATGTCAAAGACTATGGTGATATTGTTGCGCTCATCAAAGCAAAGGGGATACTCGGTATCACAGTCAACAAGTTTCGGGTCGGTGTGATTTCAAGTGACGAGGAAACAGCGACGATGAACTGGGAACAGTTTCTTGATTCACTGACTGATCGGCAGACGATGACTGAAGAACAGCGCGTACAAGAGCTCGGTAAGTTCCTCGCTGGTATCGGTGTTGCCGGCTCTGAGCCAACCGAGGTTCAGACTACTAAGATCGTTGCCGGCCTCGAACGACTCGCCCTCATGATCGCGGATCAGTACGGCGAACAGCGTTGGGATGAGTATTCAATTGTGTTTTCACGTATGCTTGCTGCTCTCTCGCCAACGATAAAGAAGAACGTTCTCCGTTACCGTACGGAAAACAAAAAACTCGCGGGTCTATTTAGGAATCTCATTCCAACGTTGACCGATGAAGACATTATTGATGTTATTTCTGCAAAGGCAAAAGAGCGCTCGCCTGACATAGAAAACGAAGTTGTTGACATTCTTAAGAATGTTACGGGCTCTCGGCTTCCCGGGCTGCTGTCCACGCTGCGGGTGAATGTTCCGGAACTGAATTTTGAGAAGATCGCGAGTCGGCTCATGGGTGAAATGAAGGTTACACGGGGTGAAAAGGAAGCCGATGCGTTTCTTGGCAAGAACCTTGAGATACAAATGCGGGCTGTCTTTCCGCACCTACGCGAGGACTCACCTGAGGAGCGCATGAAAGCGGTTGATAGCCTCGAGGAGTTCAGCGCAAGGATCTTTGAGGCCGAGAAGTATGAGCTACTGAAACTACTGGTTGATCGGCTTGATACCATGGCTGATGCGGAGACCGAAATCAGCATCTTCAAGAAGGTGCTTGACTTGATCAAGAGCATGTACGTACGAGCGCAGAATTTGAAAAAAGATGATATCGTCCAATTCATATCGAGAAAGTTCAGTAAACATCTTCTGCGTAAAGACGCAGCCCTTCTTGAAAGAAAAAAGATCATTATGAGAACGATAAAAGACATCAAAGACCAAAACTACGTTCCAGAACTTATCTCGCTGTTGTGGGATCCAGGGACATTTGCTGATGCGCGTGACGCACTCGCTGCACTCGCGGAGTTTTCCACACCGCTTCTCCTCGATACACTAAGAGACACCGAGGACCGCTCAGTACGGATGAAAATTATCGACGTCCTCATTCGGATTGGCCATACGGCGATTCCAGAAATCGAAAATCTCTTGAGCGCACGTGAATGGTACGTGCGGAGAAACGGCGTTCACATCCTCGGCGAAATGGAGGTTGCGTCTTCGCTTGACAAAATCGGCGCACTGATTTCTGATGATGAAGAACAGGTACAACTTGCCGTTATCGAGAGTCTCAGCAAGATTGGTGGTGAAAAAATCAAACCACACATAGCAAAGGGCTTGAATAGTCAGTACAAACGGGTCGTCCTTGCGGCAATGCAGAACCTGGATAAAGAGACCGCACGGAAGAGACTCGGCGATGTCCTCCAGTTGTTGAAATCGCGCAGGGGAATACCTGATGAGAAACATGAGAGAATGCGGACTGATGCGGCGGCTGTGGTTGGTCTATTAGGCGATGATGTTGCGGTCGATCAGCTTGTTGAGATCGTTAACGAAAGGGCCTTTTTCAAAGGAAAACTGCTGGAGCCAACCAAGAAGGCAGCACTCATGGCACTCGCTCAGATAGGAACACCCAAGGCAATTCAGGCCTTACATGATGCATCCACACACAGGGATCGCTTCGTTTCTGGCACCGCACAGGACATTCTCAGAAAAGTCGAATCGAGTACCTAAAGAATTCTATTTTTTTCTATTCACTTTCCGTGCTGCACGGAGTTTCTTCAGGGTATACGTATTCACAACGTCCTTTGATGCCAGCCATGCCCGGCGTGCAGTGGCTACGCCAAATTTCATCCATTGGATACCTTTGATATCATGCGCATCAGTACCAATTGAAATACTGACACCTTGTTCGTGCGCTGCCCGTGCATTGGTATCATTGAGGTCGAGCCGATCCCAGTACGCATTTATTTCCAGCCAGGTGCCCGTTTTAGCAGCAACTTCCATAACCCTGTGCAAATCGATGTGATACCCCTCTCGTGAGGATATGAGTCGGCCGGTTGGGTGTGCAATAATATCAACGTACGGATTCTGCATCGCACGACACATTCGTTCAGTAACTTTGTGTTTGAATCCCTGATGGATTGCCGCGACAACAAAATCACATTCTTTAAGGATTGCATCAGGATAGTCGAGGGTTCCGTCGCGCCGTATATCAACCTCCACGCCTTTGAGTATATGCGGCGTGCGTAGCTTCTTATTGAGCCGGTCGATTTCCTTCCATTGTGCGTAAAGACGTTTCGGTTCTAAACCGTGTGCGTATGTGACTGATTGTGAATGATCGGTGATGAGTATGTACTCGTAGCCGTGAGCATCAGCAGCAGTGGCGAGTTCAGCGATCGTCGCTTCAGAATCTGAATAGGTTGAATGCATATGAAGGTCTCCTCTAATACTACGGTGTTCAACTAGTTTCGGTAGTTTGTTTTTCAGTGCTAGTTCGACTTCACCCCGATCCTCGCGGATTTCTGGTGGCACATAGATAAGACCAAGTATCTTGTAGACGTCTCGCTCGTTTCTGCCGGCGATTTGTTTCTTGCCACGGAACACACCATACTCGCTGAGTTTGAGGCCCTTTGATTTGGCAATATTACGCAATCTGATATTGTGGGCCTTCGAACCGGTGAAGTACTGGAGCGCTGCCCCGTACGAGCCTGCGTTGACGATTCTTAGATCTACTTGTACGCCACCGCGGACAAGAATCGAACTTTTTGTCGTACCTGCGGCGAGTACGCGCTCGGCGTTTGGGAATTGTGTAAATACCGTGATAATCGTCCTGCTATTCGGACCGGTTGCGAGAATATCGATGTCACCGATTGTTTCCTTCCACCGGCGTAGTGATCCGGCGGCAGAGATATGCTTGATGCGCGTTTCCTTCTTGAGGTATGCGATCAGCTCATGCGCGATCTCCTCGGCTGCAGCAATTGATAATCGCTCATGCGCCCGCTCGTAGAGGACAATGCCTTTGCGGATGTTGTCAACCTTTTGCTTACCCATCTGGGGTAGTTCTTCAAGACGTCCGGTCTTGATAACCTGTTTCAAATCCTTCAACGATTCAACACCGAGTTCCTTGTATGCGAGAGCGAGCGTCTTCGGCCCGAGGTTCTGTATGTCGAGCAAATCGAGAAGTGTACCTGGTATTTCCTTCTTGACCTCTTCATACTTCTTTACCGTGCCGGTCGAGAGGTACTCAGCTATTTTTGTGGCGATGGCGTGACCGATGCCGGGTAAGCTCTCCAGCTTATTTGCTTGGGCGAGTACTGAGACATCTTCAGTCAAATCGTCGAGAATGCGTGCGGCTTTTCGATATGCAACTACTCTGAACCGATTTGCTCCCTGAAACTCCAGGGCATCGGCAATACGATCAAAAATGCGGGCGATTTCTTTGTTCTTCACACATTTATTATCACTAATCACGGTTGGAAATCAAGCACATTGTGCTTGATTTTTCGACTGGATTCTGTATACTTTTTTTCAATTATGCGGGAGGATGCGAAACACGTAATCGTACAGTGGTTGACTGGTGAGTTGGAACGTGCCGAGGCGCGCGGTTTTGTATGTGGTCTGAGTGGTGGTTTGGATTCGTCTGTTTGCGCGGCACTCATCCGGCAGGTGACGGACAACTGCCTCGGGCTCATCCTTCCGATTGAATCCTCGGTAGAAGATTGTGATGATGCTGAGGCGTTTGCGACGCAACTGTCCCTGAAGACTGAATACATAGATTTGACTACTCTGTACCGTAGCTTCACCCGACTTCTGCCAACCGGAAGTCACGTAGCGCTCGGTAACATCAAAGCACGCCTACGTATGATCGTCCTCTACTACTACGCCAATACAAACAACTACCTGGTATGCGGAACCGGCAACAAGACCGAACTTGCCCTCGGCTATTTCACAAAATTCGGTGATGGTGCGTGTGATGTACTGCCCCTCGGTGACCTGTACAAATGCGAGGTGCGGCAGCTCGCACGTGCACTTTCCGTTCCCGAAAAAATTATCGAGAAGGTGCCGAGTGCTGGTTTGTGGCAGGACCAAACTGATGAAGGTGAAATCGGCTTTTGCTATGATGATATTGATAAGGCACTGAAAGATATGAGCAAAGGAATAGTTGAAGGCGAATGTGCACTGACGTTGAAAAAAATGATGGACCAGAGTGAACACAAGCGACAGTTGCCGAGGATCTGCAGAATCGGGGACAGATGAGAGTTGAGAGGGGAGAGTGGATATGGCACATAAAGGCAAAAAGTAAGGCACGTGAGGGCAATGGGCATGGCAAGAGACGAGGCACTTAAAGGCAATGGACAAGG